>Ga0257110_1000210_pt1 | contig 30097 bp, 27 predicted proteins | sample LP_taG_7_FD_190184 | JGI IMG/M metagenome (GOLD analysis project Ga0257110, IMG submission 190184) | Marine microbial communities from Northeast Subartic Pacific Ocean, Canada - LP_J_2015_P26_10m | ecosystem: Environmental > Aquatic > Marine > Oceanic | place: Canada: Northeast Subartic Pacific...
AGATTTAAAACAAATGATGAAACTCTTTATGGGAAATACCATCAAAAAGCAAAATCAAGTATTGGAACATCAAAAAAAACAAGAAGAATATGCCAAATATCTCAAAGAAGTCGTACCAACACTAGGAAATACAACAAATAATAATACTATGAATATTAATATTTATCTTAATGAACACTGTAAAAATGCTATGAATCTAACAGATTTTGTAGAGAATGTAAAAGTGTCATTGGAAGATTTGCTTTACACTAAGAATCATGGATACGTAAAAGGTATTAGTAATATTTTTGTAAAACAATTAAAAGATATGGAACCAACCCAGAGACCTATTCATTGTTCGGATAAAAAAAGGTTACAATTTTACGTTAAAGATGATAATAAATGGGAAAAAGATAATAGTAATGAAAAAATAGACAAATCAATAGATAAAATTACTAAAAAACAAATATTAGCTATTAAATTATGGGAAAAAGAACACCCTAATTATTTAGAGGATGAAAAGCTAACGCGTATATGGTCAAAAATGATTAAAAATATGGGAACTGGAGTTTCAGAAAATGTTACAGCAGAAAAGGAAAAAACCAATATTAAAAAAGAGGTAGGCATGACTGTACAATTAAAAACAGCAATTGAACAGCATAAATTAGATAATGAAATCTAGATTAAGAAAATCTAATACATATATATATGCCCAAACAGACAAAAAAACTTGGTAAAAACAAAAAAAACAAAACATTAAAAAAAGGTAAAACCAAAGGTAAGCACCACAAGGTTCTTTTAGAAGCAAAAAAAGTCCCCAAACTGTTTCATCATCCAACCGTAGGTATCTTAAGTATTCCAATGACTGTTACATACCACAAAAACACACATTCTTACTTGCCTGCATCTTATGTAAAATGGATTGAGATGAATAATGCACGTGTAATTCCTATTCCATATGATACCCCAACTGGAGCTTTAGATATGATATTAAATCAAGTAAACGGTGTATTGTTTATTGGTGGACAAGTGGATCATGGAATGATAAGTGAAGAGTATGTTCATTTTATGGAGACGTTTAAGCATATTGTTAACCATGCTAAGAAATCAAACAATCAAAAGAATTATTTTCCTTTATTCGCGATTTGTTTAGGTTTTGAAGTTTTGGGGATGATGGATGAACCGGTAGCAGAAATTATTAACCAATTTACTACGTTGAAAGGTCTTTCAGATGTAGATGCGCATCATTATAATTCTAAGTTAAATATTGTAAAACCAAAGTCAAAATTCGCATCGATATTTTCACATACAGAAGAAGACGAATTTAGAAAAACACCGTGTGTATTTCAAAATCACAGTCAAGCTTTCGTTGTAAATGCCCCATATATGAAAGAATGGGGTAAATTTTGGGATGTTGTTGCTACAAGTAAAAGTAAAGATAAGAAACCAATTGAGTATACAAGTATGTACGAGTATAAAAAATTCCCATTTTATGGAGTTCAATTTCATCCAGAAAAAGTGTTGTTTGAATGGATTTTACCAGAAATTGGAAGAGGACCTATTTTTAGAAAAATATCAAAGCGGTTAGCTAAATTTTTCATTGATGAATGTAGAAAAAACAAAAATACAGTGAAAGTACCAGATTTGTATATTCGAAATTACAATTTATGGTCTCGTAGTGCCACAGTTAGAAAAATTAATCCAAATAAAAAATTATTCAAAACAAATCATAGTGCCTTTGAAAATTCTTATTACTTTGATGTTTTATCTTAAAATATTTATTGATATATATATGAGTGGTAAAACATCAACAGAAATCAACAATGAACCAGTAATTGGTATATTAACTTTACCTTTATCAAATTGGTTGGGTGATAACATTGCTTTAGATAGTAGAAGAGCAAAATCTTATTTACCAGCAGCTTATGTTAGATGGATTGAAAATAGTGGAGCTCGTGTCGTTCCTATTCAATACACGGCTACGGCACCAATTATTAAATCATATTTAGCTCAAATTAACGGGGTTATTATTTGTGGTGATATATCTCCTATTAATTATGCTTCAATGGATAAAGATACAAAAATAGACATGGAAGTAATTAGGTGGGCAAAGGCAGAATTTACTATTTACCAATGGGCAAAAAAGCAAAATAATATGGGAAATTATTTTCCTTTATTGGGAATTGGTATGGGATACGAAGAGTTAATATTTATGACTCTTATGCCAAAATATTATATAAAACTAACAACGTCCAAAAGTGCTATGGATTTTTCATCAGAGGAAGTTCCTAGCGATGAAATGACAAAAGCGGCGGATACTTATGCCGCTACACCATTTAAGTTAACAGATACGCCTGGTATTTTTGGTAAAGATTTAATAGAAAAAGATAAAAAACTATTTTCTAGTAAACCAGTTTGTTATACAACTCCTGGTTGGGCGTTGAATGGGAAAGGAAACAAAGTAGAAAAAATGAAAGAATTTGTAGAAATAAATTCTTTTGCTAGAAATGAAAAATTAAAAACAAATTACATTAATGCTTATTCATTTAAGGAATTTCCATTTTATGGAATGGCTTTTCATCCGGAAGCAGTAATATATAGTTGGGTAGAAAAAATGATTCCACAAACGGATATTGGAGTACATTTTTCACACAAAATGAGTGAGTTATTTGTAAATGAATGTCGAAAAAACCAAACAAAACTTTCAAGCAAATCTATTTTAATCTATAATTATACATTATTCTCTCCAACAAAGGTTTTAAAGATTTTATATCCTGAAAATTGGCAAACCATGCAGTTACGAAAACATTTTTCAAATTCTTATTTCTTTGGATTGACAAAGCACGTACAGCATTCAAAAAAAAGCAAAGATAGAAAAAAGAAAGAAGGAAAAGGTTCAGATGAATAATTAAATTTTTTGTTAATCTTTTTATATACAATTATAATATATGAAAAGAACGCGTAAGAAAAGACAACATAAAAAGAAACATCAAAAAACAAGTAAAAAAAGAAAAAAGAGAGAATTAGTAGTTGGTATGATTTCCGTTCCTTTGACTCCTGGTAAGAAATATTATCAGGTATGCGGAGATTCCTATATTGCTAGTTCTCATATAACTTGGTTGAAACGATTTGGAGTTAAAATTTTACCTATTCCATACACTACTAAGAATTATAAAAAATACATGTCAAAAATAAACGGTTTATATTTCCCAAGTGGCGGTGCTTTTGCTGGAACGCAAACTGAATATTATAAATGTTGTAAGAAATTTTTGCAACTAGCTATGAAAGAAAATGATAAAGGTAATCATTTTCCAATTTGGGGTGGTTGTATGGGAATGCAGCAGCTGATGATAATTGCGGATGGTCATGATGATTTAGAGAAATTATTACAGCGATTCGACTCATTTAACAATTTATTATCTACGTTGGATTTTACTGACGAAGGATTGCGTAGTCGTATGATGAGAAATGCTACCAAAGCTGAAATGAAAAAATTATCTACTAAGAATTGTACATTGAATAACCACAAAATGGGACTTACACCAACCAAATTTAAACAACATAAGAACATTGATAAATTTTATAAAATTGTATCTACAAGTGTGGATAGGAATGGACGTGATTATGTTTCGACAATTGAAGGTAGGTTTTATCCATTTTATGGTGTTCAATGGCATCCAGAGAGAAGTGCGGCGATGGATTATTTTGCCAAATTTTTTGTGAATGAATTAAAGAAGAATAGAACTAAAAATAAGAAACATACGAGAAAGGTATATACAAAAGAGATTGATTGCTTTAATTATAGTAATAGGTTGTATAAGAGGTGTCGATTCTATTGGCATAAACGCACATCTAAACATAATAGAAAATTATGTAGTGCGGCACAATTACTAAAGAATGACAAAGACAAAGGAAAAAAACTTCCAAAAGGAAAGAAATTTACTGGTGGAGTATAATATTTTTAACACGAAATCATGTTGAAAATATTTAAGTTTTTTACATAGCTAAAACATCCCCCCCCTTTTTCAAATATTTTTTGGCAAGTTTTTTATCTCGTTTTAAAAATTTTTTAAAAGCTTCTCCAGGCGGAATATCCGATACTGCCAAATTTAGTTTCATACCACCTCTCTTGACATATCCTCCACCATAAGACATGCCCGTTACCGGACCTCCACCTCTTCTTCGTCTATGGCGGGTTCTTCTTCTTTTATGACGATGACGAGTTCTATGTCTTTTATGACTTTTACGGCGATGATGAGTTTTTCGTTTTTTGTGACTTTTTCTGAGTTTCCTGCGTGTTCTACGTCTTTTGCGACCGCCAACAAATTTAACGCATCCACAGGATTTACTTTTTGGGTACAATGATTGTTCGGTTGACATTATATAAATAGATTTAGAAAAAATTATTTCCTCTTTTTTCTTCGAGAACGGTTACGGTGCTTTTTTTTACGCGCGCCTCCAGAAGCTGCGGCGGGCGAAGGCGTTGGTTCTAATGATTGGCTTATGTTTTGTTTAATTATATTTTCCAGTTCCGGACTTTTCTCTCCTACTACAATTTTATCCAATTGTGTTTCTAGAGCTTCTTTTTTGGAAATACTATTTTGGAGCATTCTTTCGCCTACAATAGCTTCAAAAAGCCTTAACCCTTCTTGATATTCTTTTTCACATTGAAGATAAATATTGATAATTAATTTACGTGTTTGGTCAACCAATTCTTGTAGTGATTTACTAGTTAGTTTAGGATTAATTGTGACCATTTTATTTTCTAAATCGTTACCGGAAGAAGAATATTCAGAGGGAGAGTCTACCCAAACAAATAGTTTATCTAGGACAGATAATAGTTTTTGTTGGTTTGTTTTGGTATTTTTCATCATATTTTTAACATTATCCGCAAATTTAACAAAAAGAGGGTTATTTGTACTTCCAGTATATGATTTTTGCCATGCTGAATCGACATCTTTACAGGCTTCGGTTTCATGATAAGCAATGAGTGGAATATCTTTAAATTTCTTGTTACCACGGGAGTTCCATGCTGAGAAATTATTCTTTCCGGTAAAAGTTTTGTAAAAAGTTTTAAGGTCACTTTGATAAGCAGATTTAGCTTTTTTAGACATAGAGTTAAATTTACCAGTTCCAAAGTCGTAGATATCATAGTATAATTTTTCAAGTTCTGGGATACCTATTTCTTGGCCGAGAGTTTTCTCTCTGATAACTTCTGACCCATAATCAAGATCAAGATCATCGAGTATATTTTCGCTTAACTGTTTAGTTGTAACTTTGCGATTTAAATTACAATTATTAACTTTAACTTTAATTTTACCTTCCTCTAAGCTTTCTACCTTGAGTGATTTAATCCTTCGATTACATAAATTAACTTCTGCGAGTTTAACTCTTGTGCCTTTAGGAATTTTAGATTTATTCATAATGCTCATTTCATGACCGTTATATTTATAAATAGGATTGACAGCTTTTAAGATGGCAGCGAATAAGTGAGCAATTTTAATATAAAATTTAGCAATACCTTTACACATGCTATCTTTTTCTGTTTTGTTACGAACGTCGAGTTCGGTAAGTAATGTTTTTTCTCTTTTTTTAGAATCCTTTGGTCCAGTCATTCCTTTATAAACAACTTCTCTATATGAACCATCTGGGTTGTAAACTTTTCGTTTGTATTCTGGTTGTTGTAAAGAATTTTTCTTGGATTGTTGTTGAAGTTTATTTGTGGAGAGATAAATAACAGAGGTTGATTTTTTTGTATTGACAGGAACCCCGTCAACTACACGTTGTGCTACATAGGTAATTTCTTTTTCCTTTAAAAACTTTTTGATAATGTCTGCTGTAAGAATAACAAGTTTATTACAGTATTCTTTATCGCCAAGTTTTTTCATATCTTGAAAGTTTTGAGTTAAGATGTATTTAGTAGCCAATATGTCTAAAATATTAGCTGCTTTTAGTTCTTTTTCTGTTGAGCTAGATTTGGATTGTGTGGCTCCCATTTGTATATGTAAAATAGATATATAATAAAATTGAATTAAAAGTAAAATTTAATTATGTAAATTAAGATAAATGCAGAGTAATTTTACGAAAAAGAAGGCAAAAAAGAAATCAAAAAAGGTAACGAAAGATTTATGGGAGACGTTTAATACAGAGATAAAAGAAGATACTAATAAATTGGAATGTGTTTATTCTGAGCAAGAATTAAAAACTCGAGAATTTTGCGATTTATGTAACAGTATGGTAAATTATGGTGAGGATAGATTCCTTACGTGTACCAACATAAAATGCGGGGTTATTTATAAAGATACATTAGATTTATCTGCTGAATGGAGATATTATGGAGCAGATGACAATCAAAGTTCAGATCCTACTCGTTGTGGTATGCCAATAAATCCATTATTAGAGAAATCATCTTATGGTTGCAAGGTAATATGTGGTAGTAGGTCTTCATATGAAATGAGAAAAATTAGACGTTATACGGAGTGGCAATCAATGCCTTATAAAGAGAAATCGCAGTATGACGAATTTCAGAGGATTAAGGCACTATCTGCTGCGGGTGGTATTCCTAAAATGCTTGTGGATGATGCTCTTCGATATCATAAAAAGATTTCAGAGATGAAAACATTTAGGGGTTGTAATAGAGATGGGGTGATTGCTGCGTCGGTATATATTGCGAGTCGTATTGCTAATTTTCCTCGTACGGCGAGGGAGATAGCAACAATCTTTCATTTAGACAATACGGCAGCTACGAAGGGATGTAAAAATGCGATACATTTATTGAATAATATGGAGAAGGATATGGTAAATAATGACAAGACATATTTTCACAACACAAAGCCAATTGCGTTTATAGAGCGTTATTGTAGTAAGTTAAATATTAACAAAGAACTAACGAAAGTTTGTGAGTTTGTAGCTTTAAGAATAGAGAAGTTGAATTTAATGCCAGAGAATACACCTCATTCGGTGGCGGCAGGTATCATTTACTTTATTGCGCAGTGTTGTAGTTTAAATATAAGTAAACACAATGTTAATTGTGTGAGTGAAATTAGTGAGGTGACTATTAATAAATGTTATAAAAAATTATTAGGATTACAAAAGGTGAAATCGACATCGTTAATTCCTTCGATAATTTTAAAGAAATATGAAGCGTAATTGTTGTTAAATAAATTTTATCATTTAATTTTAAATGACAGAACAAACATCCACGTTTGATGTAACAGAGTTTAAAAATCCTGATGAAACTAAAAAAGAAGAGTCTCCAGATATTGTTGAAAAAGTACCGAAACGTGTTTTTATTGTACCGTATAGAGATAGAGAGCCCCATAAATTGGTATTTTTACGGGTCATGCCTTATATTTTAGGAGATTCAAACTATCGAATATTATTTGTTCATCAAAAAGATACTAGGCCTTTTAATAGAGGGGGTATAAAAAATATAGGTTTTCATTATGTAAAGAAGAAATGGCCCAATGATTGGAAAAATGTAACGTTAATTTTTCATGATATAGATTTTATGGCTTATCGTAAAAACCAGTTTTCATTTGAAACAAAGGAAGGAGAAGTAAATCATTTTTACGGATTTCCTCATACTTTGGGTGGAATATTTGCTATAAAGGCAAGTGATTTTGAGAAAACAGCAGGATTTCCTAATATATGGACTTGGGGGTTAGAAGATAATATTTTATTAGAGAGGGTACATGCTGTTAAATTAAAAATTGTAAGAAATCAGTTTGTTCATGCGCAATCCCAGACAAAAAACATTATAAGTTTGTGGCATGGTTGGGATAGACTTTTAAATCCTAATACAGGATTACAACAGTTTCATCATCAAAGAGATAGTTTGTGGTCAATGTTAAATATAAAATGGACAGAGGAACAAATAGAAGACAAAATTTGGATGATTCATGTGACGGGCTTTGATGTACCGATTACTACGAAAGACTCAATGGTACAAAATGCTAGAGTATCAAATTCAAGAATAAATAGAAGATTTCATAGTTGGAGAAATAGGATAACACAGAGAAATAATCTAATTATAAGAAAACAAAAGTCAAGGCAGGGTAGCGGTGGTTTATTACTTAAATGGGGAAGAAAATAATATAAAAATACATTTATTAAATTAATTAAATGTATTTGTCAAAATCTAAAAAAATAAATACAAAGGAAAAAGCCGATAATCAGCCTATTTATTTAATATATCAATATTTCATTCATAAAGACAAATCAAGAAATAAAGAATTACAGAAATGCTTACGATTTAATGTAGAGAATCCATTCATAACTAAAATTTATTTATTAAATGAAAAAATATACAACGATGATGAATTAGGAATCAAAAGTGATAAAATAGAACAAAGAAATATAGTTAATAGAATAAAATTTAAGGATATTTTCGAATTTGTGAAAAATGAATCGTTGAATGGTTATATTGTAACTTGTAACGCGGATATATTTTTTGATAAGTCTATTAATAACTTAAGAAAAAGCAGGATGTCAAAGGAAAAACAATTATTAGCTCAATTGAGATTTGATTATACAGATAAGCAATTAGGTAAATGTAAATTATTTGGACCTAGAGCAGATAGTCAAGACACTTGGATATGGCATTCTAGATTTAATCCTTATAATGAAAAGAAAATTTTTAATATTATGTTTGGAAAACCAGGTTGTGACAATAAGTTAATTTATTTGTTTAATTTGGTCGGATTTGAGGTTGTCAATCAGCCTTATTTTGTTAAAACATATCATATACAAAAGAGCGAAACTAGAGATTATGATCCAACAAAAGCTTTATCGGGTCCTTATATGTTAAAATCCCCTAATATCCCAAATAGACAGATGGAATATACCAAAATATGGGGTACTGTTGGGTGGAGATTGGTAAATACTCATAAGACTTCTATAGAAGCGGTTACAAATAATTTAAATAGATTTTTATTGGAGGAGGACAATGAAATAATGGTAAAATATTTGAGAAAGCAAATAGAAGATGATAATAATTTTTATATTCCACAGACAGAAATAAATGGGACAGTATTAAGTAGTGTAGTATTAATGATAAATGGTTTAACCAATGGAGAATTATTTGCTACAGGTAGTATTGATGAAAAGAAATATGGTGATAATTTACAGGTAAAACATTTGTGGAATATTTTAAATCAATTAATGAAGCAGTTAAATCGTGATGAATTCAAGAATATAAGAAATTTACTTGCTTATTCAAATAAATACATGGAGGCTTTTCAAAAATCCAATTTGTTTGTAGGTTTGTCTTATTGGGATGAAAAATATAGAATATTAATGGCTGAAAATAAGAAAGATTTTTATAATGGATTTTTTGATACATTAAAAGGAAAAAACTGCGTAAATAGAACGGTGTTAAATATGTTTAATTATTGCCATCAGAATTCTTGGTTGTGTGAATTAAAAAGACAAAATATATTAATAATCTCTCCAAATGCGGATAAAATAGAGTCACAAATTAACGAGAAGATATTGGATAAATTGTATAACAGACATATATTTTCGGGTTGTTCTTTTTGTTTTATAAAATATAATAGTTGGAATACTCATTTACAGGAAGAAATAATAAATAAAATAGGAGATTATGATATTGCTTTATGTGACTGTGGTATATATGGACCAATTGTAAGTAATTATGTTTATACAGTTGGAAAGTCCAGCATTGATGTAGGTGAGATATTGTCCTTATATTTTGGATTATGGAATAAAAGTTTAATGAATGGTTACAAAGATATAATCCAATTATATTTGAATGAATATTGGAAAAGAATAAATTAAATAATCCATTTAAACTTATGATTAAATGAATAATTAAATGCGACCTAGTTCATTTTGTAGTTTAGCAACGTATACTTGTCATCATGAATTATTTGGATTACTTTTAAGTTTATCTTTATATCATCCTGGAGAAAAAGTTCATTGTTTGGTGGATAGTAAAACAAAAAAAACCATAGATGAATCTACGCCAAAGATAAAATTAAATATCAGATGGCATGTAAAACTAGATAAATATTCTGGAATGAATAGACAACAAATGGAACAAAAAGGTATTTGGTCTGAGTTTCAAATGATGAAAGCAGAGGTAATAAATTTAGCTTTAAAAGAAGATTCTGACACATTATTTTTGGATGCGGATATGGTAATATTAGATACGATTGATGACATAGATAAATCCAAACAATTAGGTTTATCACCGCATTATATTAGAAAGCGTGACACTGATTTATATGGGTATTATAATGGAGGTATGTTATGGACTAATCAAAAAACGGTAAAAGATGATTGGATTAAATTTACAAAAATGTCTAGATATTTTGACCAGGCTTCGATAGAGGATTTGGCAAATAAGTATACATTTTTTACATTTGGAGAGAATTATAATTTTAGTTGGTGGAGGGTAGCACAATCAGATATTCCACCTCAAAGTATTATTTCAAATATATCAATTAAAGATAAGAAGCTCAATTATAAAAATAAACCTCTGAAAATAATTCATACTCATTTTCATGAAAAGTCTAGTACAATAAAAAGTTTCAATGAGCTAATGATAAATTTGTTGACACAGATTAAAGACTATAAAACATTAATGATAATTTCAAGGATGGTTAATAAAAAGTGGATAATACAGTTACCTAAGCAACCTATGGGAGGGAAATGGGTACATAGTAACGATAGTTTCAGAGAGTTAGTTATTTTATTAAGAAATAAAAATAAGGATGTTGATGTTGAATTAAGCAAAAATAGCGGTCATGTTTGGATAAAACCAAATATATTGTTATATGATAGACCAACTTTATATTGGTCGGATAATGCTAATAGGTCAAGTGTAATATTACTTGGGAATGGTAGTTTATCACAAGAAGGGAATACTTTAATGCAGCGAGGATTTAATGTAAAACCTTGGATCTTTTGGCCTAGAAGACCCATGATATTAGAAAATGTATTGAAAGAAAATAAGACTCTTGGTTATGATGAACGAGCATCAACGACTGTTTTTATAGGAAATTATGAAAATAATGTACAACAAAAATATAGACAAACAAATCATGATTGGAAATCTGTATTGGATGAATATCATTGTACATCGGGTCATAAACATAAGTTTACACAGGAAGAATATTTGATGAAGTTACGAGGAAGTCGTTTTGGTTTATGTTTGCGGGGTTTTGGAAGTAAATGTCATAGAGAAGTGGAATTAATGGCGTTTGGTACTGTTCCGGTGGTAACACCTGAAGTTTCAATTAAAGATTATATGGATCCTCCTGTGGAAAATGTACATTATTTGCGAGTGAATAGTCCAGAAGAATTAAAAGAGAAGGTATCTAATATTTCTGAAGAGAAGTGGAAGGAAATGTCGAAAGCGTGTTATGAATGGTATCAGAGGAACGTTCATAGTGATAATTGTTGGGAAAATATGGTTTCAACGATTTTAATTTAAATAAAAGAATTTGTAATAATATAAAATGAGCAAATTAGTAAGTATTGGAAAAGTTGATTGGGATAGAGACGATATTAAGTGTTCATTGGATGATTTTTTGAAATTATATTATGACAGACCAATTGATAATAATAGTGGTGGGATGGGGGCTCCCCACTGTTTCGCTACATATTTTATGATGAAGAAATTAAATAACCCTTTTATTATTGAAAGTGGTATTTGGAAAGGACAAAGTACATGGTTAATAGAAAACACGTGTCCAAAAGCGGAATTATTATGCATTGATCCAAATTTGGCAAGTCGAACATATATATCTAAAAAAGCAACATATACAACTCAAGATTGGAGCAAATTAAATAATAATAATCCCATGAACATACACACATTGTGTTTTTTTGATGACCATCAAAACGCAGTTAATAGAATTAAGAGAGCAGTAAAACTAGGATATAAACATTTAATATTTGAAGATAATTATCCAAGAAAGCAAGGTGATTGTGTAAGTTTAAAGCAAACATTGGAAGAAGATAAAGAAATAGCGAAGATTTTAAAAGAACATATTGAAATTTATTACGAATTTCCTCCTGTATTTAAGCAAAATAAAACAAGATGGGGTGATGATTGGGATGACACAAATTATCCTACTGCGAAACCTATATTTGACGAAATAAAAGGAAATGAAAAATATAAATTATTTTACGATGACGCATTAGGTTATACTTGGATAGCATATGTTAAATTGCGGTAAATACATAAATATTATTAGTTTTATAATAATATATATGCAAAAACTGGGAACTAATTATGGTGGATGGTATATTCCAAATGATATAAAATTAGATGAAGATAGTATTATTTATAGTGCTGGTGTTGGCGAAGATATTTCATTTGATTTGTTATTATCTAATAGGTATAATTCGAATGTAATTCTAATTGATCCAACAAAGAGGGCTATTGAGCATTACAAAGAAATTTTGAGGTATTTTAAAACCAAAGAATGGAAATTTTCGGGTGATATTCAAAATGATTATAAAGAAAAAATAGTAGATTTGGAAGTTGATTTTAATAAAATAACATATATTGAAAAGGGATTATGGAAGGAGCAATCAAAAATGAAATTTTTCCAACAAACTAATCCCAAATATGTATCACAATCATTAAAAAAAGAAATGTTTGGAAATGATTTTTATGAGGTAGAAGTTGATAGTATTAAAAATCTGATGATTCATAATAAGCATGATAAAATAGATTTATTAAAATTGGATATAGAAGGTGCCGAGATAGAAGTATTGAATAATATGATTGATGATGAAATTTATCCAAGATACTTGTGCATTGAATTTGATTTATTACTACAAAAAAAGGACAAATCAAACGAGACACTAAAGGTGATTAATAGATTACAGAATGCGGGATATAAAATATTATTTAATGATAATATGAATATAACTTTCAAAAAAAAGAATTATTAAAAGATTGACAATATATTATTTAAATGATAAAGATAAATAATATATTTTCTATAGGATACAGATGCACCAATGATGAATTATTAAAATCTATGAAATTAAGAGAATATTCGGGTCCATTTTCTTATATGGTAATTGACTATAAATCGGCATTAGAATTTATTGAAAATAGATTTCAAAAGTATCTTGATTTTGATTATCTTAATAACACTAAGTATTATTGGTGTGAAAACTTATGGATAAAGAATTTATTTTTTAACAAAAAATATACACCCAATAGTAAATCTAATATTAGACTAGATAAGTGGAATAAAATTTGCGTATGGTCCCACCATAATTTATTTAATGACACCCCAATGTTAAAAAGAAGGTGTAATCGGTTTTTAAATATACTTGATAACAAACCTTCGACCATGTTGTTACTATGTATACCAAAAATACAAGAATACTCTACCGATACATGTTTTTATGATTTAGATTTATTATTAAACTTTATAGGTAAACATAAGACACATTTATTAATGTTGGTTCCTTTACATAATTTTAATCACTTACCTTTGGTGGTATATAATAAAGATAATCTATTAATAGTTTATTTTAATTCATATTATGAAAAAAATGGAACTGCTTATTCTGATAATCGAATAAGATGGGATATGATTAAAAAAATTATAAATGATAATTATGTTTTTGATATAGATAAAAAATAAACTATAATAATTTTAATTTAGATAGTAAAATTATATTATAATTATAAATGAGTAGTTCTAATATACAAATGTGTCAACAAAAGGCATTAGATAATGCCCAAAACTTCGTTAAAACACAAAATTTAAATAATCCTAATTTGACGGGACCAATTTGGAAACTTTTGAACGATGACAATATTCAAACAAGAATAGATGAAAAAACTGCGTTAAAAGAAAAAGATAATTGGTCAAAAGATTTAATCGGAGAATTGCAGAGGGTATTGGTTAATTATCAGTTACACCAAATGAAACTTGGAAATGCCCCTCCCTTATTTAAAATCATTAAAGATGTTTTAAATGCTATCAAGGATGAAAAACAAGGTTATAAATTACTAGACATCGGTTGTACAAGTGGATATTATTCTGAAATAATAAACTTTTACTTTCCTAACACATTTGATTATAATGGTTGCGATTATAACCCAACATCTGTTGAGTTAGCGAAACAGTATTATCCTAATAGAAATTTTTTTGTTGATGACTTAACTGATTTATCTAGCAAAGATAATGCGTATGATATAACATTCTTATCGGGTGTAATTGAACATGTTCCCGAATATACAAAAGGATTAAATGAATTATGTAGGATCACTAAAAAATATATAGTGCTGCATAGAATTTGGTTACAAGATGGTCCTACAACGTGTTCTAAAGGCACGCAATTTTTCGTTCCTGTAATCAGATATCATTATAATAAACAAGATTTTTTTGATATTTTCAAAAAACAATCATTTATACCTATATGGGAAAGTAAGACATATGATAGTAATTGTAAATCATATGTATTAAAGAAATTATAATTTGCGTTTTATTATATTTAAAACTAAATCAAACAATACTTATAATGTGTGGTATAATAGTATATGATTAACCAATACTTAAAATAAATTTTTCCATAATATATATATTATGAAAAAAACAGTAATTATTTATGGTGGTAAACCTATAAATAAAAATATTAGTGAAATACTATATAAACATGATGTAGTGTGTAGAATCAATATGGGTACCAAATTTAGAGTTAATCCAAAAAAAGATATATTTTATACAAACAACCATGTTAAAGATAATATTTTTAATAGGAAAAAAAATTTAAATCAATTAAAACAAATATATTATTTTTGTGATTTTAAAAAATTAGAAGAAATATATAATATAGTATCAAATCATGAATATAAGGAAGTAATACAACAATATGAATCGGGTACAAATATAAAAAGCAATAAAATATTAGAAGACTTAAAATGTCCTTATAAATTTGCAAAAGCTCCTAGGTGCGGATATCAAGCAATATTATATTTTTTATTAAAGGGATATAAAATATCAGTTATAGGATTTTCTTTTGAAAATGAAAAAAATATAACAGAAGGTGATAGTGCTTGTGCCGCCAGCTTGGTTTCGAAATGTCACGATACTAAAAGTGAATTAAAAATACTGCACTGGTTACATGAAAATAAATATGTAGATGCAACTTTGTGTATGTTAGAAAATCACAAATTACCATTAATAAATTGTAACTATATTGAGCCAGAAATGGATATGTTAATATACTTTTTAAAAACCTATGGTATTGTTTTAATTAAAAAATATTATAAAGAAAATACAATAAATAAAATTTCTGAAGAGTATGAAAGGGTTTTTTCAACACATAAAAATAAAATAGAAATATTGGATGCGGAGGATTGTTCTAATGATGAAAGAATATTTCATACAGAAAGATATTCAGAGTTGATAAAGGATACATTTTCATATAGACCGTTATTTAATAAAATAGCACAAACATATAGATCAGATTTAAATAAAAAAACATTAATAAATAAATTAGTTTATGAAGAAGGTAAAGTTAAAAATAGTGGTGCTGGTTGGCATAGAGACAATCATGATTGTCAATTTAAAACAATAATGTATTTATCGGATGTGAAAAGTGAAAATGGACCTTTTACTTGGATAACAAATTCATCAAAACGTCATATAGGTTATTCAGAACCAAGAACAAAAGGTTACAATACAAGATTTCACGATAAAACGATAGAAAAATTATTGAATAAGAATAAAGATTGTGAAAAGATTGAAGTGTGTGGTAGTGCTGGAGATATAATATTGGCAAATACGACATATATACATAGAGGCAAAGTGATAGAAAAAGGAATAAGAAAGGCGATGACAGAGTATTTTTTTTAATTTTAAATTATTATATTTTAAAATTAAAAAGATAAATTTTTATATTTGATAAGATAATTATTATTTGGATTATTTTTTAAAAATGTTTTTACTTTATTGTAATTATCATCTATTTTTTCTTCACTATAACATGTATGTTTCATTTTCCATTTATGTGTATCTATTTTTTCCCATAATAAAGGATTTCTAAATTTATCAATAGTTTCAAAAAATTCTTCTACACTAATATCTAAATAATTTATTACTTCTGCAAAAAATCTAGTAGGGAATTCACCATCATATTTTTTTACTAACATTCTACCTTCTTCTAAGGAAATTTTTTTATTTCTTATTTCTTGTGATGTATCATAACTAGCTCTGCCTAATCCAAATTTAACCCATGTTGTATAGTAATGAAAGCCGTCAATTCTATCATCAAATGAACTATATTTACAATAACTACCTTCTGTTCTATGGTCGTTTGTTAAAAAGCCGCATTCTCTAGCCATTTTATAGAATACTTGTTGTGGATCCCATTTATAAAAATGACCGGTATAATATATTTTAATATCTTTACCTTTTAACTGTGATTTTTTTAAAGGTAAATATGGTTCTAAATCTTCCATTGTTAACCCATAATCACTTATTAAATTTTTAACTTTAACACCAGAAATAATAAATTCATTAAAATCTTCATCATCATTAACAACGCAATGTTCTAATTTTCTGAAAGGTATTTTTAGCTGGTCAATATTATTGCCATATTCGGCTTCATTTTCACCGTAAAATACGGCATTTACATCATACATTACTGCCATTTTTAAAGCAATATTTTTTTGTCCGATAATAAATGGTTGAAATGGATGAAGAATATTTTTAAATGCTAATTTTGTTAATAAACGATGAACTTTACCATTTGGTGTAAATAATAAATTATCAATGCCTATATTGTGTATCATATTTTGTAAGTTTTTAAAACCAGGAATAGTATAAATATGTGGTGCCCATGTAACGCTTAAACATTTTGCTTTATGCAGTGTTTTTAATATATAGCACTGATACGTACTGTCTTTCCCCCCACTTGCTGGTATGATTACATCATATATTTTATCACTTTTCAATGAATTCAATAACAAATCTAGGTCGTTTTTTCTTTTTTCCCAATCAATAGATGGTTTATATGTATTGTTTACAAAACAAGCAGAACAAATGCCATCATTAAAATTAATATATGTTTTATTTGAATTTTTATTTTTGAATTCTATACAGGTCGAAGGTCTAAAATTAGAAATAGTGCATTTTTTACAAAACTGAATATTCATTTGAATTTAATGAAAAGAATATATTTAAATATTAAAATATTAATATATAAAATAATAATGAGAATTTTAACTAAATTTGATATTAGAAATAATAATATAGTAAAAGGTATAAATTATGAAGGAGTAGAGAAAGTAGGGAATTTTGAAATAATACATAATAAAGTAAATAGTTATATACAATCAAATATAAGTTGTAATTTTGAGATAATTTTAAATGATGTTACAGCATCATTATATAGTATTAAATCCGGAGAGAAAAATATAGAACAAATATTAGATAATAAGTTATCACTACCATATATAATTAGCGGTGGCATTGATTCTATTGAAGAAGTAAAAAACAAGTTAAAAATGGGAGGTGACCGCATAATGATAAATACAGCTTTACACGAAAATATAGATTTATTAAATGATATAAATGAAATATATGGTTCTCAGATTATAATTCCATCAATAGAAACAAGATTTGTAAATGGTGATTATTATGTATTTAAAAATTATGGTCGAGAAGAAACAAATATTACTTTAATAGATTGGATAAAAGAATTAAAAACACATAATATTATTGAAATTTTAATTATAAGCATGGATAAAGATGGTTCGTTATTAGGATATGATGAATCATTATTAAATTTTTTAGATAAATCAAAGATTTTCAGTGATAACAAAATCAGTTGTTTATATGCAGGTGGAATAAATAATTTAAATTCAGTAAAAGACATAGAAGAAAAATATTCTTTTATAACTGGTGTATCTATATCTACATTATTTTATAAAAAAATAATGAAAAAGATATACTTTTTATCGTATTTGGAAGGAAATATAGAATCAGTAAAACGACATTTTTCACAAACTTGCGATTGTATATTTGTTGAGAGTATAAATGAAATACCTAATGATGAAAAAATATGTATAACTGGACATTATAATAGTTATATTTTACTGGATATATTGAAAAAACAAGACGATTTTGATATATTGAAAAAAAGAATACATGATAAATCAATTAAATATATTGGAATTTGTTCTGGACTACAAATATTATTGACTGAAATATACGATGAATTTGATAATAATAAAAAAATCGAAGGGCTTGATATTCTAAGATATAAAATAATAAAATGTGAAAAACCAAATATTGGATTTAAAAACAATAAATTTTATTGTCATTCATATAAAATAATCGATTTATCTAACAACGCGGTAAATGAATATAATAAAGATAATATTGAGGGATATCAATATCATCCAGAAAATAGTTTATGATTTTTTTTCCAAGTATGATTTTATAATGCTATCAATTTTATCTTCAATATTTACTTTATGATTCCAACCTAAAGATTTTAATTTTGAATAATCAATATAGTATCTCTCATCATTATATAATCTATCCTTAATAAATTCAATGTAATCTTTATGATTTTTTTTATTTAAATATTTTAATATTAAATGTGCTATTTCTAAAATTGTTAATTCATTATCATTATTACCAATATTATAAATTTCACCTTTTATTCCTTTTTCAATTATTGTTATTATTGCTTCAGCAACATCGTCAGTATGTATAAATGTTCTTTTTTGATTACCCGAACCTTCTATAGTAATTTTTTTATTATTTATTATTTGATTTATAAATTTTGGTATAACTTTTTCTTTGTATTGGTTAATTCCGTAAACATTATTGCAACGTGTAACAATTATAGGTATTTTATAAGAATAAAAAAAGGATTTTACTATCATTTCTGTAGCCGCTTTTGATGCGGCATAGGGATTTGTTGGATTTAGAATAGAGTTTTCATTTTTTTTTTCAACATCTTTTAATAAACTTTCTCCGTATACTTCATCTGTAGATATATGAATAAATAATTTTATTTTTGAATATATTTTAACACTTTCTAATAAATTATATGTGGCAATAATATTATCTTGTATAAAAGGTGAATAATCATTAAATGAATTTGAAACGTGTGTTTGTGCTGCAAAATGTATAATCAAATCTATATTATGAATGTTTAATATTTTAAGCATAAGCTTTTGATTTGCGATATCTATTTTATATAATTTATATCTGGGACTTGTACGAATATTCTTTAAAATATTATTTTCATCCGAACAGTAATTAAATTTATCAATATTAATTATATTAAATTTTGTTGTATTAAATATATAATTAATAAAATTAGATCCAATAAATCCGCAACCACCAGTTATTAAAATATTTTTATATTCATTCATTTATATTTATTCAATGAATATTTTTATATTAATTATTAACTAATATTTTTTAATAATAAATAAAAATATTAATATTTATAATATAAATATATTAATAATGTATTTTTTATTAAACAGAAATGATAGAAGTGGAAGCATTTTACAATTACTCATGTATATTTATGCATATTGTTATAAATATCATATAAAATATGATGGATTAATATCTGATAATGGTTGGTGGTACAATAATCCTCATTTTTCTAATAAAATAAAAAAAATGTTTGGTATAAGCAATAAAAAAATAAATAAAAATTTATTAAAAGAAATAAAATTTTCAGAAATTAAAACATATTCACATACAGAAAGCAATGATGTATATATGATTTTTGACGTAAATATATTATGTCCTTATTTTTCAAAAAATATTGATTTATATTTTGATGATAAGTTTAAAAATTATATGAATAATAAAATAATAAGCAATGCCTGTGATAATAAAAATAATAATAGAAAAATTATTTCTATACATATAAGACGTGGTGATGTTAATAGTAGTATATCAAGACGGTATACAAGTGATGAAGTTTATATAAATTTAATTAATAATATAATTGAAAACGAAAATTTACAAGATTATGAAATTCATATATTTTCTGAAAAAAACTTCAATGGAAATATTAATACATTTAATACTCTAAAAAATGTACAATTTCATCTTGAAAATGACCACGGATCAGGAAGAAGTGATTTAACAAATGTTTTTAATGATATTTTATTTATGATAAAAAGTGATTATTTAATATGTTCTAAAAGTAGTTTTAGTTATATTCCTGCTTTATTAAACAAAACAGGTAAAATATATCATAATAATAATTTTTGGAATAACCCATTAAAACATTTTATAATTTATGATGATAACAATGGAAATATTAATAATTAATGATTGTTTCCTTTAATTTATATTTCATTTTATAAAGATTTTGTTTAATATCTTTATTAAAAACTTGCAATGTACTATCTATTATCCAACCATATTTTTTATAATAATTAATGTTGTGTTTTTCACATAATAAAAATCCGCGCGATTCGATAAATTTCGTTATATACCTAATTAATTCTCCACCATAACCAAAACCTCTATTTAATTTATCAATTATAATACTGTCTATTATCTTACAATTACGATTCATAATAACACCATAACCTATTAATTTATTTTTTTTGTAAAGTAAAATATGATTGTCATCTTGTTTGATGTTGTTATCGAACCATTCTTTTTGTGACTCATAATTATATTTCCAAAATTGAGATTTTAAATGTATAATCTCTATAATTTGTTTTTCTGATAAATTTTTTGAATATATATTTTCAATATGATAGTCATAATAATCTTCAATTAATCTACATATTTTTATGGTATCTTTTTCTGTAAGTTCATTATGTAATGGCAGTCGTAATAAATTAGTTCCGAACAGTTCCGCATTTTTAAGAGTGACCGATGGAAAATATTCTTTATAATACTTACTTTTATGTAATGGAATATAATGTGTGCTTGTGCTGATATTATGTTTTTTCAAATATTTATGAATGTTTTTAAGTTTAAATTCATTATTAAATATTATATAAAATATATGATAATTACCTGTACAATGGTTGATTTCATTTGATAATTTTCCTATTTTTTTTTCTTCAATAAAAGCAAGTTTTTTTTTATAATATTTCCATATTTGTTTTCTGCTATCTGTTATTTTATCTATGTTTACTAACTGTGGATATAGATATGCAGCATTAATATTAGCCAATGGATATGAAGAACCTTTATCAATCCATTCATATTTATTTATATTTCCCTTAGAAAACTCATATCTATTAGTTCCTTTATCGCAAATTATATGTGCTTTATCTATTAAATTTTCATCATTTATTACTAGTAATCCACCTTCTCCACAATTGATATTTTTTGTAGAATGAAATGAAAATGCTGATAATATACCAAATGTTCCCAATGCTTTATTTTTATAATATGTATTTATCGCTTGTGCAGCATCTTCTAATAAAAATATATTTTTCCTTTTACATATTTCAACTATTTTATCCATATCACAAGACCACCCACCATAATGTACTATTACCAAAGCTTTTGTTTTATTGGTTATTGCTTTTTCTAGTTTATTTGGGTCAATATTGGGATGATCATTACAAGAATCAATACATTTTATATCAGCACCAAACTTTACAAATGCATTTCCCGTACTAACAAAAGTATAAGATGGAATTAATACCTCATCCCCGACCCCTATATTCAAAATCATAGCCATCATTTCTAATGCATGTGTACAAGATGTAGTTAGTATACTATGAGGAAAGTTATATTTTGTATTTAATAAGACTTCACACTTATTAATATAAGAAACATTATTTATTGATGCGATTTCTATGTGTTTTAAACATTCTAAATCAAAATAGGGTGTTGAAAAAGATATCATATATAATATTAAAAATATAACTTTTATTATATTTTTAATTATTCATTAAAAGATATCATTGAATATTGTTTTTAAAAAATGATTATATTGTTCTTTTGTAATTATATGAGATAATAGAAATACCTTGTTATTAGGTATTAGAAAATTTTTCTCTGGTGGTAATACCCAAGGATATTCGGGATAATGTGCTGGTAATTTTAATGTCCATAATATCTTATCACATAAGTTATAAAAAGAATCGTAATCTAAATATTTATTATAAGAATGAGTATTATAAATTTCTTTTAATTTAATAGGAATTTGTATTTTTCCTTTATATATTAAATCTATATTTTTATCATAAATATATTTATTATTTATACAAGAAGAAATAGAATCAAAGGCATTATCAAATTGTATAATAGCTAATGAGTTTTTACTTCTAATTTCATTATGCCCTACTAATTTGTTACTGCAAAAAATCTTACAACCACATAATAATGCTTGCCCTATTAATCTGGCTTCATCAAACCCTTCTCTTAAATGGATATAAGTAACACTAGTATTTAATAGATATGCTATCGAATTATAGCTTATTCCCTTATTAAAGGTGTTTTCGAATTTATCATCATTAAAATATTTTTTATCAATATAGTCTTCTTGGGTTAATATTACTATATTTTTTTTAATCAGATCTTTTTGTGTATTATATAAGTTAATAACTTTATTTGTATAATCCTTGGTTTCTTCAGAACAATCTAAAAATAAAAAGGATGTTGACCCATATGTTTTTGCAGCAAATATCATTAATTGTAATGTCTCGTATGTTTTTTTATAAGGGGTACATCTACCTAAGCAAATAAAATCAAATAATTTGTTATCTTTATTAACATTAAAAGTAGGATTAATTTTTTTAATATAAGGAATTAAATAATTATTAACTTCAGTGATGTTATAACTATTATTAAATATATCTTCTGTATAATAAACACAAGGTTTGAATGACAATGTTGGATTAGGTGTCCAATTTGAATAATGATGATAAATATAATAGTGTTTTAATAATTCATTTGTTATATTCATATTTTTTTGAAAAAACTTTCCTTCAATATGAGCGATAACTAAAATTCCTTTATAGTTATTAGTATGTTTCAGTAAAACAAACATTTTATATATTAAATTATTTAAAAAATTTATAAATAAACGCTTTAAACTAATTTATATAAAGACACTATTATATATTATATGTATAATGTTAAAAATCTGTATTTATACCACTAATCGTGCGGAATACTCAAAATTAAGACCAATAATGAGATTACTTAAAAGTGATCCAAATATAAAAATGCAACTTTTAATTACGGGTTCTCATTTATTAAAAGAATACGGAGAATCTAAAAACCAAATCATACGCGATGGATTTACAATTACAGAAGAAGTTTATTCTACAATAGCCGGTGATGATATTACGAAAACTGTTGAAACAATAGGAATCGCATTATTAAAATTACCTAGTATTTTAAAAAGATTAAATCCAGATATTATACTGTGTGGTTTTGATAGATTTGATATGTTTCCCTTTGCAATTGCTGCTAGCTTGATGAATATATGTTTGGTTCATATCGAGGGTGGAGAGATAACAGGAACATTAGATGAAAAAATAAGACACTCAATAACAAAATTATCTAATTATCATCTTGTATCTACTGAAGAAGCTAAAAATAATTTAATAAAAATGGGTGAATTTAAAGAAAAAGTATTTGTTACTGGTTGTCCAAGATATGATGAATTATTAAATATAGAAACAGATAAAGAATCAGAAGTGTTAAATTTTTATAATTTAGTAAATATGCAATTTATAATTGTATGTTATCATCCAGTATCAACAAATACAAAAAAATCATTTGATATTTGGAAGAAATTATTGAATGCAATAATAAAATATAAAAATAAAATTATTTTTATAAAACCAAATATAGACTATGGAAACGTAGATTTGGTTAATTATATGAATGAAATAAATTTTACATCAAAAGAAAATATAGATTTATATAAACATATTGATATTGATAATTTTTCCATATTGTTAAAAAATTGTCGATGTTTAATTGGAAATAGTAGTGCTGGTATAAGAGAAGCGTGTGTTTATGGAACACCCGTAATTAATATAGGCACTAGACAACAATATAGATTGAATGTTAAATTAAAAAATATATCAACAATGATAGATTTTTCAAGTGAAGATTTATTTGATAAAATAACAGAGTTATCAAATATTAAATATAAAAAGAATTTTGCTTTTGGGGATGGCAAATCATCACAAAAAATAATAAATATATTAAAAAATATTGACTATAATGATACCAATAAACATTTATCATATTAAACAACACTTAGTTCACCATTTTCAATTTCGTTTTTTATATATTGGGTAATTTCAACTTCTGTTAAATTTTTATATTTTTTTTCATTTGTTAAATCTTCAATAAATTTTTCATTGTCTCTTTCACCCATAATGAAACATTTTGAAGTATCGTAATTGAAATATTTTACAAAACTATTAAATAAATCTAACAACTTGATTTTAAAAATATGTGATGGTGTTAAAAACGCATTTTTATTGTCTAAATTATTTATTAAATCTTTACATATATCTTTAATAGTGCTGTAATGTCTTTCATGATTAAAATTTGTAACGCACAAATGTTCTTTTTTTTTTATTTGCCTATACCAAACATCTAATACACTACCATCAGACCAAAAAAAATTAACTCCTTGATAAATGGTATAATTATAAGTTTTAACTAATTCTTCCATCAAAAATTTTGTCATACCATACGTATTTATTGGTTTATTTGCTTTATCTGTGCTTAATGCAATTAAATTTTCAATATTATATTTTTTACATAATTTTAAAATATTTAATGTTCCATTTATATTTATATTAATGGTTTGTTCCGGCTGTTTATTAGCTATATCTATATATTTTAACGCTGCACAATGAATAACGTAATCGATTTTATTATCTTTAAATATTTGTTCTAATTTATGATTATCGTGAACAATGTCGATTAAATGTATAGGTATATCGTGATAAGTTGCTCCCCAACTTCTTCTAATATTTTTGAAATTAGATATTTTATTAGGTGATATTCCCATTCCAATAATATTATATTTATTTTTATAATTATACCATATATATTTGGATAAATTGCGTCCTAAAAATCCTGTAATGCCTGTTATAAATATAGTTTTTTTATTATTTCCAACAAAACATCCAACAATTTGTTCTATTACTTGTGGGTCTGGTTGAGGAGTTTGTGTTCCGCTTATGGTATCTGGCCATCCATAAGAATTTGTGTTAGACATATATGTGAATATTATTATTTATTTTTAAATAATATTATTTATAATTGTATATGTATCTTAAATAATTTTTCTCCTTTATCAATATTTCTATTGATTTTTTTACCTATTAAAAATGGTATATCTTCAGCCAGAAAATCTCCCATATTAGGTCGTTTTGCAATTAAATCTTCCTTTTGTAAAATATGTCCTTCTTTTAAATCTTTTATACTTGTTAATGTGCAAAAAGCAAAATCTATTGTCCCTTGTTCTTCTTTCTGTATTTCCAAACGCCCATTCCCTTTTTTACATTCTTTTAATATATCTAATTGTTCAATAAGACTTTTTAATTCTTTCGGTGTAATAGAAATTTCTATGTCTGGTCCGGGCCAAGATTTATAACTAGTATAATGTTTTTCAAAAATTTGACAACCTTTCATATATGCACCAAAACACGATGTTATTCCTATGGAATGATCGGATAATCCAATAATAGCATTTGGAAACTCATATTTTAAATCATCAATACCAGGTAAATTAACTTTATCATATGGAGTAGGATATATAGATACACAATGAAATAAACAATATTGGACTTTATATTTTTCTAATAATTCAACCGTTTTTCTAATTTTATGTAAAGGATTCATTCCTGTACTAACCAACATGGGTTTACCAAACTTAGCAACGTGTTCTATTAATTGTAAATTATTCATTTCACCAGAACCGATTTTATATGCTTGAACACCTAATTTTTCTAATCGATTAGCAGCCGCTATGGAAAATGGAGTGCATAAATAAATCATACCTAAATCTTCAACTGTTTTTTTAAGTAATAATTCTTGTTCTCCATTCAAAGAACATCTATCTATTATATCGTAAATACTATTATTAGCATTACTGGGCACTATATTTTTAGCTTCTTCAGTCATTTCTTCATTTGCTATATGACATTGAAATTTAACACATTCACAACCAGCATAATAAGCATCATAGATCATTTTAATAGCTTTTTTCATACATCCTTCATGATTTATACCAATTTCTGCTATTACAAAAGGTTTGGAATCTTGATTTATAATTCTATCACCAATTTTAATCGTATTTCTTGTTTGTTTTTTTATTTCATTTTTTAATAAAAATTCAGCATATTCAAAATCTTCTAAAGTGTCAATATCCATAATTTTTTCTTTTGGATAAAATATTTTATGAATTTTATCAGGAAAACCTGCATAAGGAAGAGAACATGAAACATATTTATTATGATGTTCAAATGGAGTTTCGTTTAAAAGAATATCAGTTTTTATAACAAAAGCTAATCCATTTTCATAATCTACTCTATCTTTTGTCCAAGTAGTTAATCCCTTAGGTTTATTTTTTTTAACATATTCACATATATAATTGATATTTTCTCGTGTTCTTTGAGGTGTAGTTGGTTGTAAAATAAATATATATTCTGGCAATTCTATATTTTTATTTTTATAATGCATAATACAATGTTTTAAAACATCTATAGATGTTGCTTCTGATGATGACAAATGATCTGGTCTAATAAACGGTACTTCGATATGATTATATTTTTTTGAAATTTTAATACTATTTTCACAATCTGTAGTTAAAATAACCTTATCTAAATCACTGTTTTCTGTGGCAACATAAGTATATTCGATTAATGGTTTATTTATACATTTTTTAATATTTTTATTTTTTAATCTTACAGAACCTTTTCTTGCTGTAATTAAACCCCAAATAGTCATTTAATAAATTCAAGTAATATTTTTTTAAATATTAATCATAAACATATCTCCAATTAACTTATCCAATGTATCAAACTCTCTTTTCCATCCCAATTCTTTCTCAGCCTTTTTGGCATTTCCTAATAATAAATCAACTTCACAAGGTCTGTAATATTTTGGATTAATCTTTACTCTAATAGTACCATTTTGATCTACGCCTATCTCATGTGGTCCTTCGCCTTCCCATCGAATTTTATATTTTTTAAAAGCAAACGCTTTCTCAACAAACTCTTTAACGGTATATGTTTCTCCAGTAGCAAGAACAAAATCATCTGGATTTTTTTGTTGTAACATTAACCACATTCCATATACATAATCTTTCGCATGACCCCAGTCTCGCTTTGAATCTATGTTACCTAACTCAACAAATTCCTTTTTTCCTTCTGCTATTTCTTTCACATTTTTAACTACTTTCATTGTAAGAAAATTCTCTCCACGACGAGGGCTTTCATGATTGAATAATATCCCATTAACAGCAAATAAATTATATCCTTCACGATAACATTTTACCATATAATATGCGTACAACTTAGCGGCAGCATAAGGTGAAACAGGATTAAATGGAGTATTTTCATCTTGGGGAATAGCAAGAACTTTCCCATACATTTCACTTGTGCCTGCTTGATAAAATTTAATCTTGTGTCGTATTTGTTGTGGCAAAGACCTTACAATTTCTAATAGACGCATTACACCAGTTCCGTCTACATCAGCAGTGTATTCTGGTATTTCAAAACTTACTTTAACGTGGCTTTGTGCTGCAAGATTATAAATCTCAAGTACCTCAAAATCCGGATGATTACTTATAATGTTAAACAAATAATTTGTCAAACCAGAATTATCTGTCATGTCACCGTATCGTAAAGTTATCTTATCTCGAATATGGTCCAATCTTGTATAACTGTAAAGAAGTGATGTGCGTCTAACAATTCCAAATACTTTATAACCTTTTTCCAATAGAAGTTCCGCTAAGTAAGAACCGTCTTGTCCAGTAATACCAGTAATAAATGCTAGTTTTGTCATTTAAATAATATTAAAAATACTATTTAAATTTAAATTGTGTTTCATTTATAAATGAATACAGCACCTTGGTCCTGTGAAAACTGTAATAAAGAATATAAGACATTAGGGGGATATAAAAAACATAAATGTAAGATAGAGCGTATAGATAATCAAAAAACAATTCCACCAAAAAAAAGGAAAAAAAAGATATCACCGCAAGTTAGATTCGAAGTTTGGAAAACATATATTGGTAATCAAATAGAAGCAAAATGTTTTTGTTGTTATAAAAATACCATAACTCCCTTTACAAGCTGTAATACATTTCATGCAGGACATATTAAATCAGAAGCAAATGGTGGAGAAATTAAAATAGAAAATTTATTACCCATTTGTAGCGATTGTAATAAAAGTATGGGGGCTGTGAATTGGGATGAATATTTAAAGTTATACACAAATTTTAGAGTTCGACTTTATGGAGCAAATATTCCATTTGAAACAAATCAAAAAATTAAAAAAATACAAAGATTCTACAAAAAATATAAGACAAGAAAAACAAGCAAGAAACTGTTAAAGAAAAAGAAAAAAATACCCAATTATTTAAAACCAACCGAAAGTTTCATCAATAAAAGTAAGTTTATTATATTGAACTCATTTAAAATAAGAAAAGTATAATATTCTATAATGCGCATCGCAGTAACAGGAGGTAACGGACTCGTTGGAAGCTCTATTAAAGCTATAGCACATCAGTATCCAGAACATGAATTCGTGTTTTTGAAGCGTTCAGATTGTGAATTAGCTTCAAGAATGGCGGTCATGACATTTTTCTCAAGTGCTTATAATCGTTTTGATTGTATTATTCATTTAGCCGCCAAAGTAGGTGGACTTTTTATGAATTTAGATTCAAATGTAGAAATGTTCAGTGAAAATATTAAAATAAACGAAAATATTCTTTTTGTATGTAAAAAATATGGTATAAAACGTGGTATATTTTGTCTATCCTCGTGTATTTATCCTTGTAATCCTAGTCGATTTCCTATGGATGAATCTATGATTCACGAATCGCCTCCACATCCTTCTAATGAAGGCTACGCATATGCTAAGAGAATGTTAGAAGTTCAATGCCGTCAACATAATAAGGCATATGGTACTGAATATATTTGTGTTGTACCAGTAAACCTATATGGTCCTCATGATAATTTTAGTATTAAGAATGGACATGTTATTCCAGCTATTATGAATCGCTTTCATGGAGAGAAGGCGAAAAAAGATGGAAAATTCACTGTTTATGGAACAGGACGACCATATCGTCAATTTCTGTACGCACCTGATTTTGCTAAAATTATTTGCGATGTGTTATTAGATAAAAAATACGATAATACTGAACCGTTAATTTGTTGTAATGATGAAACTACAATAAAGGAAATGGTAGGAACATTGGCTGAATCTATGGATATTAGTGTAGATAAGTTGGAATGGGATACCAGTAAATCCGATGGATGTATGAAAAAAACGGTTGATAATAGCAAGTTGTGTAAATATTATCCGGATTTTAAATTTACTTCTCTCCAAGATGGATTAAAACAAACCTATAAATGGTTCTGCGATAATCAAGAAACTCTTAGACAATAAACTTTAACAGATATAAAATTTATTGTCTTAATTATACAAATGAACAAAGTAGATAAACTAGATAATATCCAATTAGTAGTATCTGAATTAGTATCATCTATAAAACAAGATATACATAAGGAAGAAGTTGTTACGAATGAGAGTATTAGTTATTTAACAAAAAGAGTAGAAAAATTAAACAGTTGTGATTCGCAGTGTTTCACGGCGGGTTATAATATATTAGTTTTAAAACAAGCTATTAATACTTTACTTACAATTGTAAAAGAGCAAGATAAACGAATTAGGGAATTAGAACAAAAGCATTGACGTTTTGATTAATTATCTTCGCCTCTTAGTTCTCTTTTTTCGGTTCTTTTTACGCCTCTTTTTTGTTTTTTTCTTATGCTTCTTTTTACGCGTTCTTTTTCTGCGGGTTCTTCCTCCTCCTGACGGTGTGCTATTTTCAGATTGGTTCAAGTGTTCATTATTAACATTTATTAATTGGACGCGTCCATCGTCTCTACCACTAG
>Ga0257110_1000211_pt1 | contig 30085 bp, 29 predicted proteins | sample LP_taG_7_FD_190184 | JGI IMG/M metagenome (GOLD analysis project Ga0257110, IMG submission 190184) | Marine microbial communities from Northeast Subartic Pacific Ocean, Canada - LP_J_2015_P26_10m | ecosystem: Environmental > Aquatic > Marine > Oceanic | place: Canada: Northeast Subartic Pacific...
AGTAATAGCTCAGTATTTTCATCTTCACGTAGTATTTCTAACTGACTTTCGAACTCTTGAATATTTTGAAAATTATTTCGAATTAGAATACCTAATTTATCATTGTCCTCATAAATAGTTGAACCAAAGCCATCTGGCATTGCATTAAGTATTGCATTCAGACCACCAATAGATGTTTGACCTGTTTCTATCGCATATAGTTGTGCTTCCTGGTCAAGAAGAATCGCTATTCTATAATCTCCAGAATTATCATCGTTAAGTTCTATTTCCATTATCCAAGTGGCTTCACAAGCTGAGAACAACCAAAATATGAGCAAGATTAGAAGAGTCCTAGATTTTTTCATTTAGAATTCCTATCATTTTATTTGCAGCAATCTTTCGATGGCTTATGTTATTTTTTTCCAATGAGGTCAATTCTGCAAGGGTTTTGCTGTCATGTTCAAATATAGAATCATAGCCAAATCCATTTAGACCCCTTGGCTTTTGTGTAATTACACCTTCAAGAATTCCTTCTGTGGTAATTTCAGTTTTACCATCATAAAAATAGAGGACTGTTTGGAAGTGAGCACTTCTATCCTTTTTTTCAGATAGATTGGTTAATAGCTTCTCAATATTCTCAATGTCTGAGGCGTTCTCACCAGCGTATCTTTTTGATCGAAGACCAGGCATCCCATTAAGAGAATTAACGAATAAACCAGAATCATCAGAAATTACAGGAATTTGGTAGTGATTATAAATTTCAAATGCTTTTTTTTGTGCATTTTCAAGAATTGTATTTTTATCCTCAACAACTTCGATCAAGTCTTCTTTGTAGATTGTTTTATGAAAGTTACCGCTATCTTTAAATATTGTAGAAATTTCTTTATGTTTGTTTACATTTTTAGTTGCAAGAAGTATGTTCATTAGTTTTTTTGAATAGTGATTATTTTTTCTATTTCTGGTTTCGTTATTTCAAATAACTTATCGAGGTCTTCTTTAGAAAACGGTTTTTTTTCGGCTGTTCCTTGAATTTCAAGTATTTCAAAATTTTCATTTAACACAATGTTTAAATCTACCTGTGCATTTGAGTCATTTTTATAATCAAGATCAACTATATACTCACCATCTACAATGCCGACTGATAAAGCTGCAACATGATTCATCAAGGGATTTTGGTTCATTTCACCATTCTCAACTAATTTATTAAATGACTCATTTAATGCTATCCAAGAACCATTAATTGAAGCCGTTCTTGTACCCCCATCTGCTTCTAAAACATCACAGTCTACAGTTACTGAATAGCCGTTTAGTAATTTTAGATTACAAACTGCTCTTAATGATCTTCCAATCAATCTTGAAATCTCTTTAGATCTTCCACCTTCATATGATTTTCTCGGTACTCTGCTACCAGATGATCCAGGAAGCATACTGTATTCAGCAGTTACCCATCCAGAATCACTATTTTCAAGCCATCTTGGTAATCTATCCGAAATTGAGACTGTTATTAATACTTTTGTGTTTCCTGATTCATAAAGTACAGATGTATTTTTAGAATTGATAAAATCTTTAGTTACTTTTATTTCTCTCATGTTACGGTGATAGCCTTTCTATTTTCCACTTATCATCTTTTAGGAAGTAGGCGAATCTATCATGGGTTCTATTATCTCTTCCTTGCCAAAATTCCCAATAAGCTACATTTATACTAAACCCACCCCAATTGTCTGGTCTTTGAATTTCTTTATTTTTATATTCTATCTCAAGCTCAGCTATTTTTTCTTCAATCTCAATTCTCCCTTGAATTACCTCACTTTGATTTGAGGCAATAGCGCTCAATTGTCCACCTCTTGGCCTTGAGTTAAAATAATCATCAGATACTTCTGATGAAGCTTTTTTACAAATACCCTCAAACCTAATTTGTCGATGAATCTCATGCCAATAAAATATCCCAGAAATATTTGGATTATTTAAAATTTCTTTAGCTTTGGGACTTTCATAATGTGTGTGGAATATCAATTCCCCTTTTATGAGGTCTTTAAATAGAACATACCTAGATCTTGGCTTATTTTCATCAGTTACTGTAGAAATTGCCATAGCATTTGGTTCATTTGCTTCAATTTTTATAGCTTCATCTATCCATTTTTTAAATTGATCGATTGGATTAACAAGTAGTTCATTTAAATTAAGCTCTTTATTACCGTAGTCTCGTCTTAGTGAAGCTAAAGTGTTTGAAATTTTTTCCATTAACTAGCTTTTATATAATTTAATGCTGATCCGGCTTTAAACCATGTTATCTGCTCATCAGATAGAGAGTGATTTGTAACAATCGAAAGAATTTTTCCATCAGATTTTTCAACATTAATTACAACTTGTTTGTCAGGTTCTATATTTGATGGGTCTTGAATTGTTAACTTATCATCTTGATCAATCAATTCGTAATCATCTTTATTATCAAATGTTAAAGGAAGTATTCCCTGTTTTTTTAAATTTGCTTCATGAATTCTTGCAAAACTTTTTACAATAACCACTTTACAGCCTCTAAATCTTGGTTCCATTGCGGCATGTTCACGAGAAGAACCCTCACCATAGTTTTCATCTCCAATGGCTACCCAGTTAACAGAGTTTTCATGGTAGCTTTTTGCCAAATCTGGAAGAGACATGATTTCATTAGTTAATAAATTATTTCCCATCCCTGAATCTGATGCATACGTATTGTTAACACCTATGAATAAATTCTGAGATATATTCTCTAAATGACCCCTAAACTGCAGCCACTTGCCAGCTGGGGAAATGTGATCAGTAGTACATTTTCCATTTGCTTTCATCAAGACAGTTAAAGATTCGTAATTATCTTTATTAAATTCATCAAAAGGTTCCAATACCTGCAATCTAGTAGAATCTGGATCAATAATTATATCTACGTATTCACTTGTTTCTGATGGTTGAATAAAACCCTCGAGAGTTTTTTCAAAACCTTGAGCAGGTAGTTCCTCTGCGATTGGTGGAGATAGTCTAACTTCTTCTCCATTCTCATTAATAAGGCTTTCAGATAAAAAGTCAAAATCTAAAGATCCCCCAAGAGCAAGACCGATAACACTCTCAGGTGAACCAATAAAGGAAAGAGTTTCTGAATTACCATCATTCCGTGCTGGGAAGTTTCTGTTGTAAGAAGATACAATTGAATTACTCTCTCCTTCTTTAATATCATCTCGCTTCCACTGTCCTATACAGGGCCCACAAGCATTAGCTAGTACTGTTGCTCCAATTGCCTCTAGATCTTTCAGATATCCATCTCTTTCAATGGTTGCTCTTGTTTGTTCTGATCCAGGAGTAACCATAAGAGGAACCTTTGATTTCAATCCTTTTTTTGCAGCTTCACGTGCGATAAATGCTGCTCTACCGATATCTTCATAAGATGAATTTGTGCATGAACCAATTAATGCGCTAGATATAGCCATTGGGTATTTATTTTTTAATGCATCTTCTTTTAACTCTGAGACTGGTCTTGCCAAATCTGGTGTATGAGGACCTACAATATGTGGTTCTAAGGTATTAAGATCGATTTCTATAATTTGATCAAAATAGTCTTCAGGTGATTCTAGAACTTCTTTATCGGCTGTAAGAATATCCATATTTTCAGATGCGAGCCTTGCAAGGTCTTCCCTATCAGTAGCAATCAAGTAGTGTTTTCCTTTTTCATCAAAGGGAAAGACAGAACAAGTAGCACCAATTTCTGCACCCATGTTAGTTATTGTTGCTTTACCTGTGGTAGATATACTTTTTGTTCCTTCACCAAAGTATTCAACTATTGCGTTGGTGCCACCTTTGACTGTTAGTATTTCAGCTACTTTTAAAATAATGTCTTTCGGAGCTGTCCAGCCACTTAATGAACCAGTGAGTTTTATACCGATTAACTTTGGTATTTTTGTATTAAAGGGCATTCCTGCCATTACATCTACGGCATCTGCTCCCCCAACGCCGATAGCAATCATTCCAATTCCACCTGCATTTGGCGTATGACTATCTGTGCCAATCATCATTCCACCTGGAAAAGCGTATTGCTCAAGGACAACTTGGTGAATAATACCTGCACCTGGCCCCCAGAAACCAATGCCATATTTTTCAGATGATGATCTTAAAAAGTCAAAAACTTCTTTGTGGTTTTTATTTGCAACTTGTAGATCATTACTTGCACCTTCATAGGCTTGAATTAGATGATCACAATGTACAGTTGTGGGTACAGCAGTTTTAGGTAGTTCGGCTTGCATAAATTGAAGAATGGCCATTTGTGCTGTTGCATCTTGCATAGCGACCCTATCAGGAAGAAAATCTCCAAAATCTTCACCTTTGTCAAGAGAAATAGAGGTTATATCTTTTGCGTGACCAAAAAGCAACTTTTCAGCAAGGGTAAGAGGAGAATTTTTTCTCTCTCTCAGGGTTTCAATATTCTTAATAATTTTTTTGTAAGTATTTGAAACTAATTCGACCTGTGTTCTTGATAAGTCCATAGTGATAAGTATATTATTATTTTCATCTAAAGATAAGGTTATCTAAATTCAACACAGGTATTTTGAAAATCACAAAAGTTACACCAATCACCCACTGTGAATTTAGGTTGTAAAGCATCACTAGGATTCCAATGGCCTACTGTTTTTGCTATCGAATTAAACTTATCTCCTAAAGCTACAACCTGATCCTGAGTAAATCTCCTTTCTACAATTTTTTCTTCTTTATCATTTGTATATATGTGAAGAACAATTACTTCTCTTCCCTTTGTTTGGATAAATGCTCCTAAAGCATATAACTCAGCCTCAGCTGAATGCTGAGGAAGTTGTGCACCAGTTTTAAGTTCTACAACAAGAGGAATACCATCCAATCTGCCAACTAAATCTGCAGAACCCATAAATGTAGCAGCTATTTTCCCATCATAGACTTTATTACTCTTATTTTGGACAATACCATCTGTAATAGCAGTAAAGCCAAGTACTCTTTCTCTTGAAGTTATTTCAAGATTTTTATAATCTTTAATTTGATTTAATAATTGTTGGTATTTTTTAATTACTTCAAGAGCTACTTCTTCATCTTCTTCTAAAAGTAAATTTTTTAATCTTGCAATTTCTCCAGATTTATGGGGATTTTCGTTGTTCAGGAGCATCACTCCGGAGAATTTATGAAAACTAATTCCAACTTTCATTGGAAATGGATCAGATTCTTTTTCTTCTTTAGGAATACCATATTGTGTTTTCCATGCGAACTGTCTTTCGCAATTATCTTTATTCAATAAATTGGTTTTTGAGATAACAATGCCCCTATAATTTCTTTTCGTAGCTTCTCCATTAATGCTTGGATATTCTCCACATGATGATGACCTCTGACAAAGTGTACAATGACTTCCAGGAGTAAGTTTTATATTCTCATTGATAAAATCTTCTAGAAGTAAGAAATTATTATCAATGATATCTTCTGCATTTTCAATACCATCTATCTCAACTAGATCATTCTTGTATAAATCTGCGACATAAAAAGTTTCATTCACCAACTTTGCCTTCAGAATTACTGCTTTATCTAAATCGCTAACTCCACTTTTTCCAGTTTTTAACTTCACATATTCAGTAGAAACCTCATCTTCAAATTCGAATTGTGTATGAGCGTTAATAAAAACTTCCTCGTTATTAACAATTCTTGATACGCTACTGCTGGGAAAGTCTGCATTAAGATTTGCGGTATTTTTGTGATAAATATCTCTAAATCTTTTAAATAAGTCTGAAGAAATTTTTCGTTGTAGTTTATCAAAGTACTTAAAATTATTTTCTTCTGCTTGACTGACTGCAACTTCCTCTGGAGCCTGATTTACTAACCAGTCAATGATTGCATCATTAACACTTTTCCACCTTTGAAGATTTGAATTCGGAGTATGAGTTGTATTGTATTTTTTAAACTCAGATCCAGGACATTGGGATATTTTATTAATTTTTGTAGTTGAAAAACTTAATGGGTTTTCACTCATATATTAAAGATACTAAGTTGAAACTAAACTCTGAGTAAATAAAACATATATTTATTACCGACTAAAACATTTTTAAAATATAAGATGTCGTACAATACTGCTACAAAGTGAAGTAGATGTTTACTGAACTTTTAGGAAAAGAGAATTCGTTAAATTTATAAAGATTTAACAAAAGAGTTCTCTTTTCTGCTTTAAGTAGTGAGTATAAAAAGGGTTTAATTATCTAGACTTCTGTCATTATTGATTACTAAAATTGGATTATGAAAAAGAGAATAGGTAATAGTTTTGAATCTTTTTTTACAAGTTTATATCCACTCTTTAATAAAGATGAGATAGAAAATTCAAAGGAATACTTTTTTTTTATATTAAAAAATTATCCTGATAAATCTGAAATAATTCAATTGAAGGTTTTCTTATACATATTTTCTTTAGGGATAAGAAAGCTATTTTTAAAAGATAAAAAAATCCCTAATTTTTTAAATAATTTACAAACTACTAACATTACGGTTTTTCGTAAGCTTGGTTTTAGTATCACGGCACTTTTTGGCTTGAGTGCTGTAAGGTCCCTTAATGGTGAAGGTTCTGTATATAAGTATCTTGATTATCCAATTTATAAAAATTCCAGTATAGAAAAAAGAGATAATTCAATACCCGAAAGCATAGAGGTTGTAGTCATTGGAAGTGGAGCAGGTGGAGGAGTTGCTGCTAATTTATTAAATAAAAAATATGAAGTAGCTATATTTGATAAAGGTAATTTTCCGAATGGTGAAACCAATAATGAAACTTTTGGATACCACAATTTTTATGAGACTAATGCAATTCAACAAACTCGAGGATACAAAGTACAACTTCTAGCTGGAATGGGTATTGGAGGGGGGACAAGTATTAACTGGACAACTTCTTTGAGAACACCTGACAATATATTAAGTGAATGGGACTCACTTACAGAGCAAAATAATTACTTTAATTCAGATTTATTTAAAAATAGTCTGGACTACATATGCGAAAACTTAAATGTAGACGTTGCCAATAACAAGATACCTAATAAAGAAATCAAATTAGCCCAAGGTCTGGAACTTAATAAAACAAGTTATAAAATAATTCCAAGAAATACTAATAACACTGAATGCCTTGAATCTGGTTTCAGTACGTTTGGACATTCTGATGAAAGCATAAATTCCTCATATAAATCTTGGTTTGCAAAAGATAAATTCAATGATGAAAATATTTACAGTAATACACATGTTGAAAGCCTCACTTTATCGAAGGGTAAGGCGACACACATTAATATTAAGAATAATGGACAATCTCATTCTGTAGCTGTAGATAAAGTAATATTAGCTTCTGGTTCTTTAAATACTCCAAAAATTTTACTTGATAGTGGCTATAAAAATAAACATCTAGGTCAGCATTTAAAGCTCCACCCTGTTTCAGGTGTTGCTGGAAAATTTTCTGAATTACAAAATCCATGGGCTGGGAGTATGCAGGGAATTTATTCAGATGATAATTTATTCATGAAAGATAACTATGGATACCTCTTAGAAGGTTTACCAATGCACCCGAGCCTTTTCTTTCCTTTTTTTCCAAATAATAAAGATAAATTTGAAGATTTTATTTCAAGTTATAACTACTGGTCTGGTTCAATTGTATTAACCTCAGACACAAGTTCAGGTTCAATTATTAACAAAAATCCTCAACATTTGTGGAAATACAACTTAAATAACTTCGACCATAATAACTTGCTACATGGAATAGAAAGCCTTGTTAGGGCAAACTATTTAGCTGGTGCAGAAGAAATTATGGTTGCAACATCTCCAACTATGCATTGGAAAAGAGATTCTGGTGAAAAAATTGAAAGTTTTATTGATGAAGTTAGAAGAGTCAGAAATGAACCTTTTCGTATACTTCTAGGTTCAGCTCATCAGATGGGTACAGCTAGAATTCATCCAAATCCTTCAGAAGGAGTGGTTGATTTAAATGGTAAGGTACATGGCCTCGATAATGTTTATATAAGTGACTCTTCAACATTTCCAAGATGTTCTGGAGTTAATCCCATGATCTCGATTCAAGCAATGAGTCATTTTTTAACAAGTAATATCTAGATTATGGATAATTTTTTTCTGGAGCAAAATGCTTGAATGCATTTTCTCCTAAGTCAATAAAAAGACCTTTTGACTCTACGTGAATATTTTCTTCACTTCTAATGACGGACTCTGTAGATATTTTTTTTCCATCAATATCTTTTACCCAAGCAAATAATTCATATTCTTTTTCTACTGGAACGGGAATTATATAATTTACTTCAAGATTTGCTGTTACACACATCCGATTGTGAATTACCGTTGCATAACCCATTAGGTCATCAAGTGCAGCTGATAGAATTCCACCGTGGACTAGACCAGGGCCTCCTGCAAAGCGGTCTTCAAATATATATTTAGCGTATACAAAATTATTTTTTATGACAGGTTTCATTCTCATGCTTTGGGGATTTTTGCTTCCACTTACAAATGAAGAGTCCGGATATATATCCTGTAAAAGCATTCCTTCTTCCCAGCCTGTTTTCTCTGGAAGAAGTAGAGCTTCACCTGTAATGTATTTATATTCCATAACAATAAGTTAGTACAATAGTAATTTTTTCTTCAAAGTCATTTACATCTAATTAAGAAATATTAGACAAAGTTTTATAAATATTAACCAGCTTCTTGGAGATAGTCCTCTTGCTGGTGGGCAATTTCACTTTTTAAGTTAGAACCTAAGAGAGAGTTCTGAAGAAGGGTTGATCTTCTGACCTGAAAAGAGGTATATGCATATAGACCAAAAAGAACATCTAATATTAAATGAAAAATAAATAAAGGTACTGATAAAGTCTGAATAGATACGAAAAATGTTGAAACTGCAAGAAGTCCCAGAGAAACAAAACCCTTACGTTGTTTGTTGACCATGTAATCATACTCGGGAATGAATGAGTAGGATGGTTTTTTAGAGTCCTTTATTTCCGGCACTAATACTGCCATCGATAGTGATAATAATAAACTAATCAAAACAAATGTTGAACTCATTGCCCTGCCTCAACTTTCTGCTCCAATACTACATTGTAAAAATTTAATAATCTTTGCTTTAGAATTTATTTTCATCTCCCTCAAATAACCTTTGCAGATTTGATCTATGTTGAAAAATAATAATAATAATAATCAACACAGTTAAAATCTGAACAACTAAATCATTTGTATCAGAAATCACAAAATATCCTGCAAGTGCCACTGTAAATAAACTAGCAAGCGCTGAGATCCTAAATAATTTTGCAATAATTATAAAACTGAAGAGCAGAATTAGAAATATTGTTAATTTAATACTTTCTGTATATTGTTGTGATGGTACGAATATTAAATATCCTAGGTAAGAACCTAGAAATGTTGCAACCCCTTTACCACCTTTAAATTTGTAGTAAACGGGAAAGCAATGACCTAAAACACTAGATATTCCAAAAATAAATGGGTTTACAGTTTTAATGAAATAAATACCAAATAATATGCAGATAACTCCTTTCAGCATATCTCCAATAAGTACACCTGTTGCGTATTTTTTGCCGAGAACTCTTAAGGCATTTGATGATCCAGGATTACCACTACCTTCTTTTTTTATATCTATTCCCTTATATTTGCTCAATATGATTGCAAAATTTATAGATCCTAAGAGATAACTAACAACCAAAAAAATATAAATCATATATTAATTCTACTTAATAATTTGAGGAGTGTTTTAAAGAAAGAAAACGATAAAATAAACACAGTAAGCAAAATTAAAAGTAAATTATGTCTCAAAATAACTGCCAATCCAAGATTAGATATGAATCCGAGATTGAAGCACGAAGAAATAGAGGATGGCTTGAAAATGAAAATAAACAAAAATATAGTGTTTATGGTTGTTCGAGCTGCAGTGGCTGGCATCTAGCTAGTATTAAATAGTATATGTACGAATTAATTGCTGGTGTATTACAAGGTATAACAGAATTTCTACCTGTATCTTCCAGCGGACATTTAGTAATTTTGTCATCATTGAATGAATCCTTAGATTTGAATACATACGATATTGCTTTTTTGCATGTTGGTACTCTTCTATCAATAATTGTTTACTATCGAAAAAGAATCCTCAATATATTTTCAAGTAAGGAAACTTTTGCAGGTACATCCAAAATAATTTTTGTAGCTTTGATACCAGCAGTTGCAGTAGGTCTTTTCTCTCCATTACAGGAAATTATTGACTCTAATAAAAATATATTACAAATCACAGGTGCAGCTTATTTGATATTTTCTATCCTCTTATTTATTTCAATAAATCTTAAGGGTGAAAATAATATTTCATTCAATGAAATATCCCTCAAGCAATCATTGATTGTTGGCCTAGCTCAAGCATTTGCTCTTGTTCCTGGTGTTTCAAGATCTGGAGTTACCCTCATAACTGGAATGTACTTAGGAATTAAAAAAACTGAAGCAATATATTTTTCGCTTCTTTTAGGGATTCCCACTATTTTTGGAGCCTGGCTCCTTACTTTTGTAGAATCATCATTTACAATAAATAGCTCTATGCTGGCACCTAGCGCTGTAGCTTTTATTTCAGGACTTTTAGCAATTAAGATTCTTGTTGGAATTACAGTGAACTCAAAGATTCAGTATTTTGGAATATATTGTCTTTTGTTATCAGTAATTTGTTTTTTTAATTAATTTTTAAATTAATTGGCTTTTTCTTTGGTGCAATTTTATCTATTTTGTTTGAAAATTCTATAATTTCTTCAAAAATCTTATGTGAAGTAATGTCCTGTAATCTGCCCATCTCACAATAACTAGCTATAAGCTTATCAAGAGGAATCTGGCCTACCAGGGGTACTTCTAGTTTTTCTGATAGAGTTTTTCCTCCTCCTTCTCCGAATGGATAAATAATTGATTCTTCGACTTTCATAAATGACATATTTTCAATCACACCTATGATGCTGGAGTTAACCTTTTTTGACATAATTCCAGCTCTCTCTGCAACAAGTGTTGCATTTGATTGAGGCGTCGTAACAATAATGGTTTCAAAAAAAGTAAGCAGTTGTGAAAGTGATATTGAGACATCTCCTGTTCCTGGAGGCATATCTATTAATAGAATATCAATATCATCCCAAATAACCTCAAATAAGAATTGTTCAATAGCCTTATGAAGCATTGGACCTCTCCAAATTACTGCCTCATCTTGTTTTACAAAATACTCCATAGAAATAACATTTAACTCATTTATTTTTGAGGGAAAAATTCTATTGCTAAATGGTATTGGTGGAAACTTGGCTCCTAAAATCTTAGGTATTGAATATCCCCAAATATCTGCATCAACGATGCCTACCTTCTTTCCTTTACTTGCATAAGCAAGTGCAAGAAGTGAAGTAATGGTTGATTTACCAACCCCGCCCTTTCCAGATGAAATTCCAATGACTCGTTTTCCGTCATTAAATGCATCTTTAATTTGGTCTGGTGTTTTGTCGGCACCTATTTGTTTTAATATATTATTCATTTCTTCGTCAGTAGGTTTTCTAAAATTAAACTTAATTGAGTTATCTACCGATAAAGCTGACTCTTGTAGTGCAGAACGCACCCATTCAATATCTGTAAAATCTAAAACCTCGTAAGAGCTATCAGTAATTTTTTTTATACTGTTTAACTCCTTTAAGCTTTTATTAAACCCTGGATAAATAATATCTTCAATATTCATACCTATATCTTATGTTCATTTAGTGATTAAATTAAAGATATGTTGAAAAGAAATTTTATTTTATCAGTTTTAGTAATGATTATTTCAGTTACATATTTAAGCTACAAAAATCCAGTTGTAATTGAGCTTGAGACTGTTGATGAAACTAACAATTTTATTGACTTGTCATTAATTAATAATTTTGTGCCTCCATCTGAAAATTTATCCAATGACTCAATAATCATTGTGAATCTATGGGCAAGTTGGTGTATACCCTGTATTGAAGAAGTGGGTGAACTTAAGAAAATTTCAAAAGATAGTAAATATTATGTTATTGGACTTTTAGTTGATGACTCCGTACAAAATGGTGAAGAGTTTATAAGTGAATACTCTATTGAGTATCCAAATATACTTCATGAAGAGGATGTTGAATCTATACTTACTAAATTTAAATGGACTGGAATTCCTACATCAGTAGTTCTAAATCCTAATTATGAAATAATAAAAACCTTCAATGGTCCCATCACTTATCAGATGATTTCTGAAATTACAAAGTAATTGTTATTCAGGACGTGTTTATAATTAGGTATGGATCAAATATTTTTTTGGAGGGTTGTTTTAATTGGAGGAACTCTTACATTTCTAGGAGTAATGGGAATCTTTACTCTTAAGTTACTTGCTGCCTCAACTGGAAGAAAAAGAATATTAGACTTCTTCATAAGGTAATTGGTAGCGGGGGTAGGATTTGAACCTACGACCTCTGGGTTATGAGCCCAGCGAGCTACCAGACTGCTCCACCCCGCGCTGAATAATTAATAGTAATTAAAATTAAGTTTAACTCAAGTTTTATTTGTTTAATTCTTCGATAGCCAATGCAACATACTCTTCAGCTAACTCAATAAGCTCTTGATATCTACCTAAATCACCAGAAACTAGCTTATCTTGTGCTTGATTAAATGCATCGTTGGCTTTCTGTAGAAGTTGAATTGCTCCAAGTCCAGCTTCATTATCTGCATCAGCACCTTCAGTAAAATCTGCACCCTCAAATATACCCTTGAGAGCCTCTCCAAGTGATTCTTCCATAATTATTTTGTCTTGAAAAATTACTACAACAAATTTAAATTCAGGAAGAGGGTTTTGCTCCCCTTGCAAATAAATTGGTTGATAATAAAGTACAGATTGGTTGATAGGAACTACAAACAGGTTTCCTCTAATTACACTCGACCCCTGCTGATCAAGCAAAGTAAAAATTTGTGATATATCTGGATCCTGGTTAATTCTAGTTGACACTTGGGAAGGACCATCAACAAATTCACCTTTTGGAAGTCTGTAATCAATAAGTTGCCCATAATTCTCTGGATCAGCATCTGCAACCAAGAAAGACTGCATGTTTGGTCTATTTTCAGGATTAAAGGGCTGAAAGATTAAGTAGCTTAGATCTTCTTCTTCAGGAAGAGTCATCAATAAATAGTACGGAAGCATTGGTTTGTAACCAAGCTCTGTAAATTCACCACGTAGCGTCGCGACCCTAGGAGTTGTAGAAGAATCAGTTGGAATCTCCCACGGATCTTCATCTGCATAAAAAACACGCGGATCAGTCATGTGATAATCCTTATACATATCTGATTGGATTGTAAATAAGTCTTCTGGGTATCTTATGTGATCTAAAAGGCTAGAAGACATATCTGCTTTATCGGTGAAAAGAGTAGGAAATATTTTTGCGTATGTTTGTATCAATGGATCTGTTTCGTCAAACACATAAAAATCCATTGTTCCATCATATGCATTTACAACTGCTTTTACAGAGTTCCTAATGTAATTGAAGTTAATAGGCAATCCTGATCTTTCGTTAATTCTCCTTGTATCAGCTGGTTGAGCATATGGATACTTATCACTTACGGTGTACATATCAATTATCCAAAAAAGATTTCCCTCTATTAGAGCTAAGTAGGGGTCATTATCTGTGTATAAAAATGGAGCAGCTTTTTTAACTCGACTAGTGATATTTCTTTCCATGATTATTTTTGAATCATCACTTAACTGATTTGATATCATTAGGTTTAACTCACTGTACCTAAGAGAAAAACCAAGTCTTTGAAAAAATGATCCTATACCTACTCCACCCTGACCTGAATAATTTGTATATGCGACAGACTGTCCTTCAGTTGAAAGTGGATAATCAACTTCTTCCTGGAGTGAGTTCACTACAACGTATTCTTGGGACTCAGCTGACTCACCAAAGTATATCCTTGGCTGAGATACTTCAAGCTCAGGTGCTGTAGTTGTTGCTGGGACTCCTTTTACGTAGAAATCTGGCTGTCCTTGACTAGCTACATTGTTTGCTGGACTGAATACAACGCCATAACCATGTGTATATTGTAATCTTTGGTTTACCCAACCTTGTGCTGGTAAGTTTGTTTGATCTAGTTCTCTTGCTGAAACCATCACCTGAGTCAATTTTCCATCAATAGTGTAACGGTCGACATCCACCTCATCTAAAGCATAGTAAGCTCTAATTTCTTGTAACTGACTGTAGGTTTCTGCTAGAACGGTTGGATCCCATAATCTGATATTATTGACGGTTTGAGAGTTTTGATTTATATCTTCATTTGTTAATGTTGGAGAAGCCTCGAATGGTCTTTCTTCAATTGAATTAAGTCCATAGGCTAACCTTGTATAATCAATATGTTCCTCTACATAGGGAAGTTCCTTGTTTAATTCGTCAGGAAGAACCCTAAATCGTTGAATGGCACTTGGAACTATCCCTCCAACAACAATAGAAACTGCTAACCAAAGACCTAGTGCTGTTGCAGGAAGTAACCAACCTCTTCTTCGAATGTTGACTAATAAAAGCACTGCACCAAATAGTGAAATTAAAATTAGCAATTGAAGAGCTGGTAAGTGTGCAGTTACGTCGGTATAGCTTGCTCCAAAAACTTTACCTCTTGGAGAATATAAGAGCTCCATTGAATCTAAGCGATATGCCACTGCTTTTAATATTGCAACAAAAGCCAACAAAACTGATAAATGAGCCTTTCCACCACTACTAACTTCTGGTAATTTTTGTGGACGCAACTGCATAGCACCTGTTGCAATAAAATACAGAACAACAACGATAGAGGTTAAAGTTATAAGTTGAAAACCCCAAGATACAAAAAGTCTATAAAGAGGCAATCCAAAAATGTAATTAGATATATCGTTATTGAAAACTGGATCCGTAACGTTAAAATTTACTTGATTGATGAACAGTAATACTTGTTCCCAAAGGGTCGAAGATCCAGCTCCTAAAAACAGAGACAAACCGAGAGCACCCGTAAGTCTAAATCTAGCAAATTTTTCACTAACAAAACTTCTAAATCTAGCCAGAGGATCTTGAGCATCAAAAGCTTCAAATATATCTATAACTGGGGTTGCACGAGTAGCTAGTCTTAAATTTGTAAATATAAAAATAAAGGCAATCGTTGTAGTCGCTGCAACAAGACCAAGTCTTGTTAAAAGTATTTTGAACCAAACATCATTAAGATTTACAGAATCAAACCACAAATAGTTCGTAAAAAAAGTAGCAACTCCTCTAGCAACTGAAAATCCTATTATTCCGATGAAGACAATGAATGAAAGACCACGTCTATCTGAACCTGCGTTACTAACGTTTCCTATGTTTACCATTTAGATGTATTGTATTTATGTCCTGTGTTTAACGTGAACTATACTCAGAAATTACTTGCAAGGCATTATCAAAAGAATTAACTGCAACAACTAAAGTTTCCTTATCTTCAAATGGTTTTGCATCTTCATAATTAGCAGTTGGTACAAGGATAAGTGTCGCGCCTGCTCTTTTAGCTGCTATCACTTTTTGCTTTACTCCCCCTACTGGTCCAACTGAACCGTCAATCTCAATTGTTCCAGTACCAGCAATAACAGTGCTGTTCGTTATATCTTTTTCAATTAATTTATTGTATACGTTTAATGCCATCATTAAACCTGCTGAGGGGCCACCTACGCTTCCCGTATCAATATCGACATTAATCGGAAAAACAAATCTTTGATTTGGGGTTGACGCCAAGAATCCTACCATAGGTTCATTTTTGTATTCAATGTGTTCTATTAATTGTGTTTCAATTTGAATATTTTCATCATTTCGCATGATCCCAATTGATACCGTCTCACCAATTGAAAAAGTCCTTAATAGGGAGATGAACTGTGTTGATGAGTTGATACTATAAATAACTTCTTTTTCTCCACTTATAGAAATAATGAGATCATCTTTTTGCAACTTATCTCTTACTGGAGAGTCATCAAGAATTCCTACTACTAAAACACCGTCTCCCTCTGACTGTACTTCGTAACCAAGAGAATTAAGAGCTACAGCAATTGCAACATTCTCAGAAGTTTGCATATTTTGAAGGCTGATTTGACTAAGTTCACTAGGTGTTACTCCTTTTGGTAAAATAACCTCCTTTGGATAAAGGTCTACAGAATCACTAAGGAATGCCCACGAGTATAAAAGATAATTTGCAACATCTCTTCGGACTGTGAGTTGGTATAAGTTACCTTCAGTTTCATAGGAAATAGCAGAGTCAATTGTAATATCCCATTCATAAGGTGGACCTGGAGACATGTAGTAGTAATCAGTATCAACAAAAAGCCCAAAATAAGATATAGAGGAGATGAATATCAAAAATGTTAATAATCTTTTTTTTTCAAATATTGTTAATTTTTTCACAATAAAATTTTAGGTTATATAAATAAATAAAGAGCCGACAAAAGTCGACTCTTTAAATAACTAAGTTAATTAAAAATTAACTACATGGACCAGATTCCCAGTCGTATCCACCAGCGGATGGACCAACATAGTTTCCTGCCAATAGTCGAACTCCACTAGCAATCGTTCCATCTGGAACGGCTACGAAGCTCTCAGCATCTGCTCTGTTTTGTCCAAGTTCTCTTGTTGGCATCATGCCATCAGAGTCAACATAAACACTACCAGCAGCTCTTCTGATACCTGCTCTTGATAGATCTCCACCTTTGTTAGCTGCTTCAAGTACACCTTTTAAGTGGTGTTGTGAAGCCCAACCAGCAACTATGAATGTGTTTGCAGAATCAATTCCCATACTTGTGAGAGTTGCTCTCATAACGCCATGACCTGTTGTCTCAGCTTCATACGGAGCAACGAAAGCCATAAGATACATAGAACCAGAATTAAATAATGGTGCTAATGCAAAACCTTCTCTAACGAATGCATCATTGAAAGATGGTGCAGCCATCATAGATAGTGGTGTCAATCCTTGTTGGAAAGCTCCACCGGCTACTTGTGCCATATGAGTAGGTCCTATCGCTGGAAAGTATGCATCTACTGGTTTTGTAACCATTAGACCAACTGCCTGAGCAACATCAAACTCTGGGCTTGGAACAATATATTCCCAAGCAACAGTGAGTCCGTTTGCTTCTGCAGCAGCTGTTACACCTTTAGCGTAATCGCCACCGTAGTCGCCAGCATATCCCATAATTCCAATAGTTTTAACATCTACTGGATAATTTGCTAATGCCCAATCAACTGCATTCATACCATCAGCACAATATGCTGAACCGAATTCAATTACTAATCCTTTATCAACAGATTTATAAGACCAACCTGAGTACCAGCTCATTGGAGCTGCAATCATATTGTCTGCATCCATGTTGTCGAGGATAAAGAGTGTTTGTGGCGTACCAAGTGACATAGCCATTGCTGCAACGCTATCGCGTTGTGCGTTATAGCCTTCTAGGTGTTTTTGAGGATTGTAACCTGTGTCAAAACCTTCAACGATTGCAACACTGTAGTCTCCAACTCCACCAGTTTGGTTTGCCCATAGCCAAAATGCTCTTTGGCCTGTTTCTAAAGCAGGTCCAAGCGGTCCGTATGGACCTGTATAATCATTTAGTAATCCAAGATATATACAACCTTTTGTAGGATCGGCACCTGTCGGTATACCGCCTATAGCTTCCGGACATGCTTCTGCTGTAACTCCAACACCTGTGTCTACAGTACTAGCAGTGGTAACAGCTGGAGATTCAAGTGATTCCACAACTTCAGGAGTTGTTTCCTCTACTGTTTCTTCAGCGGCTCCGCCGCAAGCAACTAAGACAAGGGCTAGAACTGTAAAAAGAATGATTCCCTGCTTACGCAATGGTTTCATTATTCCCCCTTTTGTTATTAGTACTAATAAATTTAGGTTACTAGGTTTTGATGAAGTTAGTAGGAAAAGGGCCAAGCTTTAAAATAATTACGTAACCTAAACCAAATGCCCCATAAACCTCTAGGTTCAAAGATTAAGAAAAGAATGATGAATAAACCAAAAAGTAATCTTTCTAGCTGACCAAGATTTAAAGGCAGTGATGATTCTCCAATTTCAAAAGTATGAAGGAAAAACTGTATTAAAGCAGGAAATAGTGTGTAAAAAAGTGCCCCGAATAGTGGCCCCAAGACTGTTCCTGCACCTCCAATAACTACTATTGCTACAAATGTAATAGAGTATAAAAGACTAAAAGTACCAGGTTCAACTCCCCCAGAGACAGTAAAAAAGAGTGCCCCACTTATCCCTCCATAAAAACTAGATAAAGCAAAAGCTGATGCTTTATGTCTGAAAATATTAATACCCAGAGCTTCTGCAGCAATATCACCATCGCGGATTGCAGAATAAGCCCTTCCAGCTTTTGATCTGACAAGATTTTTAACACCTAAACCAGCAAAAATACAGGTGAGTAGACAGACAAGATAAAGAATTTGGTTTTTTTGTAAATAAAGAGTCCCGATTTCAATTCCTCTCTCTAAATTGACACCAAATAGCTTTAAAGTCGCTACCTTTCTTCCGAGACCTGCTCCACCAGTGACAGATTTAAAGTTTGAAAATAAATGTGATCCTATAAAAACCAAAGCTAGCGTTACTAAAGCAAGATTAAGGCCTTTTAGTTTGACGGTAATTGGAGCAATTATTAACCCAACAACGGCCGCAGCAACACCCGCTAAGGGCAACCAAAAAATCATATCTAACTCGAAACCAATTACACTAGAAGTAGCTACACCTCCTATTACAGCAGAAGCGTAAGTACCAACTCCAATAAATACTCCGTGAGCAAGATTAATTTGACCAGCTAATCCAGAGACAATATTCAAACCCCAACCTGCAATAGCTATCAAAAAAGAAGTTGTTAATAAGAGTATCCAGTAATCACTAGCTAAAAAACAAAAAGCAACAGACAAGGTAACTAATATTCCAAACCAACTTTTTTGTGTGTTGTTAGAAAATATAGAAGATTCCTTTTGGTAGTCAGTATAAAGATTAGGTCTACCTCTCATACTCTTTCAACCTCCTCAGTACCAAATAGTCCATCTGGTTTAAAAATTAAAATTACAAACATAATTAGATATGGAGCAACGACCGAAAATCCGTTGCCAACTGAAAAACCAACAAAGCTTTCAAAGGTTAGCTGATAATAGGCAACATAGCCCTGCGTCAAGCCGATGATGACAGATCCAACAACTGCTCCAGGAATAGAGTCTAGGCCTCCAATTACAACTGCTGGTAATGCTCGCAGTGCTGATATGAAGCTAAATTGTGATAAGGTGTTGAATCCTCCTGTGATGAAAAAACCAGCAAAGGCAGCTAATATTCCCGCTATCATCCAAACAAGGCCGAATATTCTACCAACATTAATTCCTTGGGCCATTGCTGCTTCCTGGTCATAAGATGTTGCTCTCATGGCAATTCCATATTTTGACTTTCTGAAGAAAATACTCAAAATTATAATTAATATTATGGCGGTAATGAGTGCTGCTAACTCAAGGTATTTAATATTTACACCACCTATATTTACAGCACCAAAATTTCCAAAAGTAGGGAAAGGATCTCCCATGTATTTTGGATTAATTCCAATCCAGCTATCAAGAACTGTCCTTAATAAAATATCGATTCCAATTGTCAAAACTGCAACAGAAAATACTGGTTCTCCGACCATGGGTCTTAAAAAAGTTCTCTCAATTAATAAACCTAATATTCCAGTTAAGATAACCCCTAAAAATAAAGCAAGCCAAAAAGGAATCCCTCTATCTACAGCTAGTGAACTGATTATTCCTGCACCAACTACAGCGAGTGCGGGTTGAGCGAAGCTTAAAACTTCCATGGCCTTATAAATTAGTACAAATCCAATAGCAACTAGAGAGTAAATAGCTGCTAAAGATAATCCTTCAACTGTTGCCTGTAGAAATATAATCAAGTGTACATCTCCTCTATTAAGTCACTAAACTTCTCCATCAATACATTCCTTTTAATTTTTTGAGTAGCTGTCATCTCTCCATCTTCATGATCAAGCTCTTTAGGAATCATTTGAAATTTTCTAATTTCCAATGATGACGTTTCTGCATTTGCTTTAAGTATTTCACTCCACACAAGGTCTTTAACTTCTTTTTTTTCAGACAAATCTCTGTAAGTAGTATAAGTAATATTTTTACGAAGAGCCCAGTTAGATACTGTTTCAAACTCTATAGCAATTAATACTGATAAAAATTTTCTTTTATCCCCTATTACAAGAGCATCTTTAATAAAAGGTGAAATCTTTATCTTGTTTTCAATCTCTTGTGGTGAAACATTCTTACCTCCACTAGTGATAATGATGTCTTTTTTTCTATCTACAATTTTGAGAAACTCTCCATCAAAAACACCTACATCACCTGTATATAACCAGCCCTCATCATCGATACATTCTTTTGTAGCTTCTTCATCTTTAAAATAACCTTTAAAAACTGCTGGTGATTTTACTAAAATTTCACCATCATCAGCTAGTTTTATTTCTACGCCGTGATTTGGAACACCTACAGTCCCTAACTTCATTTTTTTATCATTATTTCCGGATGCATATGCACAATTTTCTGTCATGCCATAGCCCTCAAAAATTGGAACACCTAATGCCAAGAAAAATTTTAATATTTCAGGAGCTATAGGGGCAGCACCAGAAATAGCTGTTTCTGCTTTACTTAGACCTAATTTTTTCTTTAAAGTTCTAAAAGCTAGGAGCCACCCAATTCCAATATAAATTTGTGCAACTTTATCATTAAAGCCTTTTTCGATTTTACGTTCAGCACCTAAATTTCCAAAATACATTGAAATCCTAAATAATTGTTTTTTTACAAAAGTAGCATCTCTCATTCTCACTATTGCGCCAGCGTGCATCCGTTCGAGAATTCTTGGAACTGCTGGGAAAATTGTTGGTTGTATTTCTACTAAGTCCATCTGAACTGTATCAATTGATTCTGCAAAATTTATTGTTGCATGTGTGTGGGTAGCTATCAACAAGTCTGTGAGCCTGCCAAATATGTGACATAGAGGTAGATAAGATAAGATTTGTGGATTAGTTGCCGTGATTGACTCTACTAATGAAAAATTTGGAATCTGAGAGCCAACCCATTTAATATTTCCATGAGAAATCATAGAACCTTTTGGTGGACCTGTAGTTCCAGAGGTATAAACTAAAAAAGCAATGTCTTCTTCTTCTATAGCCTCTAATTGTTCATCTACACAAGTTGGGTATGCATCATATTCCTGTTTACCAATATTAAGAAACTCATCAAATTTCATCAATTTTGGATGGTCGTAGTTGTAAAGACCTCTTTCCTCAAAATAAATTATCTTCTCCAAGCCGTGCAACTCATCTATAACTTCAAGTGCTTTGTCAACTTGTTCCTGGTCTTCCGCAAATAATATTTTAGATTCAGAATGCGAAAGCAGATATTGTACTTCTGAGGATGGATTTGATGGATATAAGCCCACACTTACATAGCCCATTGACTGAATTCCTATATCTGCAATAAACCACTCTGGTCTATTTTCAGAGTGAATAGCTACTGAATCTCCCTTGGTGACTCCAAAGTGTCTAAGTGCCATACCTAAGTAATTTGATTTAAGCCAAAAGTTTTCATATGTAGTTTCCTGCCATAAGCCAAATTCCTTATACCTCATTGCAATCATATCTGGGAATCTTTGAGCAGTCTCTCTTACTTTTTTAGATGGGGTTTCTCCCCCATCTCTCAAGATTTCTTCATAAATTTGATCCATAGATAATGCCATGACTAACTCACTCCTAAATATGCATCAATAACTTTTTTATCTTTAACAATTTCAGCAGGTACACCTTCAGCTAATTTTTCCCCAAAATTTAATACCATAACCTCTTCTGCAATGTCCATGACCATATTCATATCATGATCAACCATAATTATGGTCTTTTTCATTTCTTCATGTATGTCAATAATAAATCGTGCGATATCTTCAGTCTCCTCATTATTCATTCCAGCAGCGGGTTCATCTAGCAGTAACATGTCGGGATTCATAGCTAGGGCTCTACCTAGTTCAACTCTTTTTTGAACCCCATAGGGTAAAGACATAATATAAGAATATCTAAATTGTTCAATTTCAAGAAAGTCTATAATCTCTTCAGCATTCTTTCTTGCCTGAATTTCATTTTTCTTAACTTTTTTACTATAAAGCAAACTTGATATAGGACCGTAATTTAATTGTCTGTGACAGCCAATTAGAATATTGTCTAATACAGTCATATTTTCAAACAACTCAATATTTTGAAAAGTTCTTGCTATGCCTAGTGAAGCAACTTCATCAGGTCTAAGCTCATTAATATTATTATCTCCATATTTTACTGTTCCAGTTGTTGGTCTGTATATTCCACTTATGCAGTTAAAAATTGAGGTTTTTCCGGCACCATTTGGTCCTATTATTGAATAAAGTTTTTTTGGTTTAACTTCAAAACTTATATCATTTAAAGCTGTAATACCCCCAAATTTTAATGTCACATTGTTAAATTTTAAAGATTCTATGACAACCACCTTTTTTTTCTTTTGTAATGCTTCACGTCCTTGAAAGACTTCCTCTTAGTTCCCTCAGCATTTAAACCTAGATAAAACTCTCTAACATCTTCATCATTAAGCAACTTACTACTTTTGTTATCCATCACAACATTTCCAGTTTCCATTATGTATCCATGGTCTGAAATATTAAGTGCCATATTTGCATTTTGTTCGACAAGTAAAACTGTCACCCCTTGAGAATTTATCTCTGTAATCAATTCTGCAACCTCATCCACGAGTTTTGGTGCTAAGCCAAGACTTGGTTCGTCCAAAAGGAGATAGGTTGGATCAGACATTAACGCCCTCCCAATGGCTAACATTTGCTGCTCTCCCCCAGAAAGATATCCAGCTTTACCTTTTGATCTTTCTTTAAGGATAGGAAATAGATCTAAAACTTTATCAATGTTGTCTTTTATATCATTGCTATTGGTATGTCCTCCAAGTCTCAAATTTTCGACAACTGTTAGCTCGGAAAATATTCTTCTACCTTCAAGAACTTGAGCTATGCCCTTTTCTACAATTTTTGAAGGATTTAGATTTGTAATATCTTCACCGTCTAAAGATATTGATCCTTTTGTAATGTCTCCATTTTGTACATCCAAGAGTCCGGTGATTGATCTAATAACTGTAGTTTTTCCTGCTCCATTACTACCAAGTAAAGCAACTATTTCTCCTTTTTTTATCTTTAGAGAAACTCCTCTTAGAACAAGGATTACATCTTGGTAAACTACTTCTAGGTTTTCAATAGCTAACATGTATCTTATTACTTTAACTGATGATTAAGTGATTTCACAATTCAAATACAAGATGAATAAAAATAACGAAACCATTTATTCACCGCTTAGTCCATCTAGATTGTAGAAAGCTAATCTATGTTTTTCATAAGTATCAATACATTTGAACTACATATAAGATGAAATGTATGGAAGATACAAACTTTGAACAACAAGAATTATTTAGACAAGAAAAATATATTTCTGATTTAGTAGAACAGAAAACTCCAAAAAATAAATCCTCTCTCAATACAATTTTTGGAAGCTCAATACTTACAAGTATGATTGTTTTGTCCTTCCTGTATGTGTATGGAATATTTGATAAAGATGAAATTACCATTCCTGACCCTATAACTATCACCGAAACAGTCACTGAAAAAGAAGTAATAATGCCTAGGGTAGACTCAACTGAAATTGTATCTATCGCTGAAATTGCAACAAAGACTATTGTGCAGATTCAAGTTGGACAAGTTAATGAAAATGATGAGTTTATTTCTGTTGGTGGTGGTTCCGGTGTAGTTATATCTGCAGAAGGATTAATCATAACAAATCATCATGTAATTGATGATGCTAATTCGGTGAGGGTGATCTTTGAAGATGGAAGGATGTATAAAGCTGAAATTATAGGTTCCGATCAGCTTACAGATATTGGCTTGGTCAAAATTGAATCAAGTAGCTTAACACCAATTGTAATTGGTAATAGCGACATTCTGTTGGTTGGAGACCTTGCAGTTGCCATAGGCCATCCACTTACCCTTGGTGCTGCACCAACTGTAACAACTGGTATTGTTTCTGCTTTGGAAAGAAGACTTGATGTTGGGGGTCAAGATATGAATTCCTCAGTAACTTTATTTGGTCTTATACAAACTGATGCTCCAATTACTCGAGGATCTAGTGGTGGAGCGCTTCTTAATCAAAGAGGTGAGCTTATTGGGATTACAACCGCTATCGCTACTGCTGACGTAGGGGCAGAAGGGTTAGGGTTTGCAGTTCCAATAAATTTAGCTTTAAACATAAGCCAAGACTTACTTGATGATGGTAAAGTTTATCATTCATTTCTTGGAATTTTAGGTGCTCAACATTTTGAAGTTGCTGATGATGGTGCAAGAATTTTTTCAGGAGTCGAGATACAAGAACTTTATGGACCAGCAAATGATATTTACGCAATTGGAAAAGCTGGAGCATTGCCAGGTGACATTATAAAAAAAGTAAACGATAAAAATATCAAAACTTTAGATGGTTTAATTACCCTTCTAAGAAGTAAAAAAGCTGGTGATGAAATTACTATTGAAATCACAAGAAATGGTCAGGTTATACTATTACAATTCCTTCTAGACCTAAGACCTTCTGATGTTTAATGTCTGAAGATATTTTCTCTCAATTTTTTAATTTATTTAATAATGATGATTCTGATGTTAATTGGGAGCTTTCTAAACAGATTAACAAACATTTAAACAAAGATATCACAGAGGATATTTTACAACTTTCTAATGAACAGTTGGATTTAAACGAATTATTCAGATTTCTAGAGCTAAATATTAATAATATAGATGGTTCTGATGGGCACCCAACAAGTGTTCAAATACTTAACCCAAGCCTATATGGTGAATGGTTTTTAGATTCAATACAGCATTTCGATTTTTCAAAATTCAGCATTGGAGACTTACCTGGAGGTATGCAAATAGGAAGTCTCCAGTCTTCAATAATAGGTATGCAACTTGGAAATTTAGCTGGAATGGTTAGTAAAAATATGTGGGGACTTAGTCACTTTGGAATTATTCTTCCACAATCAAAAAATCTTTCCATAAATAAAAATAACTTTTTTGCAAGAATTGACAAATTTGATGCGGATGTAAACGAACTTGCTCTTTCACTTCTAACACTAGAATTTGTAGCTTTAAGTCTTGGAAAATACACATCTCCTTTTGAAAAGATAATTCAAAACCTTGAAAAAGCTAGCAAAGAAATGATGGAAGGGTTCAAAGATTTAGATATTGACCCAATGAGTATGACGAACCCTCAAGAAATGATGCAAAGCTTCTCAGGACTTGAGGGATTTGATTCATCAAAAATGATAGAAGAAATTATTGCTCCCTTAAGTTTCTGTAGAGGAGTCATAAAATTAAAAGCTAAGGAGTTAAATCTAATTCAAGATGACACGACTTATGACCTTTTAATGGATTTAAGCTTTACTCAAAATGAAAATAGTCTCAATGAAATTGAAAATGGTATAAATGAGTTAGACACTTCGACAGATTTATTTTTCGATTTCCTAATCTCGTCGAAGAGTGAATACTCTATTGATGATATTTTGTTACAAAAAGATTTAATTCCAAGTAGGCATGAAATTGAAGATCCCATTTCTTGGGCTGCTAGAACTTCATTGCCACCTATCTAATAAACATTACTAAAGTATTAAAAAAAGGGAGAAATAAGAATGAGCTTACAAGTTGGGGACAAAATACCTGAATTTAAACTATATAACTATGACAAAAATGCATATGAAAATAAAGACTTTTTAGGAAAAAAGACTATGTTTGTTTTTCTTCCCTTTCCTTTTAGTAGTGTTTGTGACAAAGAAATTTGTGAGCTAAGAGACAACAAAGTTGCCATAGAGGAAAACGGAACTGAAACTATCATTATTACTGTCGGAGCAAGTCCTACGAACAATGCTTGGGCAAAACATTACGGTATTGAATTTCCAATACTTGCAGACTTTTGGCCACATGGAGAGGTGTCACAAAAGTTTGGTTGTTTTCATGAAAAGGCTGGTATTGCTTTGAGATATTCTTATATAACTGATGAAAATAATGTAATTACAGAAATAATTAAAAGTGATGAAATCGGCATTGAAAGAGATTTTAGCGAGTATAAAGAGAGCTTTAGTTTTTAACCAACTTCTCTAATATCAAAGCTTTGTGTTCTCTGTCTTTTAATTCTCCTACGTTCTCTTTCAGAGAGTCCTCCCCAAATTCCAAATTTTTCTGAATGTTCAATGGCGAATTCTAAGCAATCTTCCTGAACGCTGCAAGCTCCACAAATAGACTTTGCTTTTCTAGTTGAAGCTCCTCTTTCTGGAAAGAAGATATCTGCATTTGCTCCCTTGCAGTTTGCTTCCTCGGTCCACGTAGGCATTCCCCCAATTAGATCTTCCATTTTTGAATTTTCCACCCTTGCTCCTTATATAGAAAACTAAATTACATGTGTGTAATCTATATAGTTTTAGAACAATTGTCAAGAGCGTTATTCTTCATTTGATTTAATATAAATTGCGATATATAGGATAATTAAATAATGCCTAATCAAAAATTAGTTTCCTCTGGAGGAATTTATAAAGGTAAGACCAGTATGTGGCTCTACATATTTCATAGGGTTACTGGGGTTGCTCTTTTTGGATATCTTCTTCTACACATAATATCAACGTCATTAATTTTGTTGGGTCCTGAAATCTATGAAGGAGCAGAAGCAATTTATAAAAACTTTTATTTTAGAGTTGCAGAGATTGGTTTGTTTGGAGCAGTCCTTGCCCATGCTATAAATGGTCTTCGAATTATTACTGTAGATTTATGGAGAAAAGGTTCTGACTACCAAAAACAACTTAATGTAATTTCTTTGGTAATTTTTATTGGTGTATTCGTCCCTTCAACTTACAAAATGGTTACCTCCTACTTTGATCTATGTTTAGAGAAAAGCGCACCAGGAACAACCGTTACGGATTGTATTATTAGACCTATACCGGATTGGAAGTAATTACAGTGAAAACACAAAGAACAGATTGGGGCAGAAGACAACCTCCTTTGGTTGGATCGAATTTTGAATTATATGCATGGTTTTTTATGAGAGTTAGTGGACTATTACTTGTTTTATTAGCCGTCAGTCATATGTTCATAATGCACGTATTTAACGATACTCTTAATCTTGATTATGAATTTGTTGCTGCAAGGTGGGATACCCCCTACTGGAGAACTTTTGATTGGTTACTATTAGCCTTAAGTTTACTTCATGGCACAAATGGACTCAGAGTAGTACTCCATGACAATATATCAGATCAAACAGTAAGAAAAATATCATTGTCAGCTCTATATGTGACCAGTATTGTTTTCTTTATTTTAGGAACTTATGTTATTGTGGCTTTTGTGAGTAAAGTATGAAAATCGTTAAACATTCCTTTGATGGAATAATAGTTGGTGCTGGAGGTGCTGGCCTCCGAGCAGCCATAGAAGCAGCACCTACAATGAAGCTTGCAGTTATTACCAAACTCTATCCAACGAGATCACATACCGGTGCAGCCCAAGGTGGGATGAGTGCTGCTCTTGCAAATGTTGAAGAAGATAACTGGAACTGGCATGCTTTTGATACTGTAAAAGGATCTGACTATTTAGCTGATCAACCTGCAGTAGATATTCTCTGTAAAGAAGCAATTGATGCAGTAGTTGAACTAGAACATTGGGGACTTCCATTTAGCAGATTAGAAAGTGGAAAGATTGCTCAAAGAAGATTTGGCGGCCATACAATAAAAGAGGGTGCTGCCCCTGCCTTCAGAGCGTGTTATGCAGCTGATAGAACTGGGCATATGATCCTTCAGACTTTGTATCAAAAATGTGTCTCAATGGGTGTTGAATTTTTTGATGAGTTTCAAGTGCTAGATATAAAAATTGAAGATGGGGTTTGTAAAGGTGTTGTAGCATATGAAATTGCTACAGGTGACCTCCATGTTTTTGAAGCTAGGGCTGTTACTTTCGCAACTGGAGGCTTTGGTAAAATATTTAAAGTCAGCTCTAATGCACACTCTTTAACTGGAGATGGACCTGGTATGTTGTACCAAAAGGGTATCCCCCTTGAAGATATGGAATTCTATCAGTTTCATCCCACAGGAATTTATAGACTAGGAATTTTATTGTCTGAAGCTGCTAGAGGTGAAGGAGGTATCCTCAGAAATAAAGATGGTGAAAGATTTATGGAGAGATATGCTCCATCTATTAAGGATTTAGCTCCCAGAGATATGGTCTCACGTGCAATAGCAACTGAGATAAGTGCTGGCAACGGTGCAGGTCCTAATAATGACTATGTTTATCTTGACTTAACTCATTTAGGTGAGGAAACAATTATGAAAAAACTTCCAGATATTAGCGACTTTGTTAGAACTTATGTAAAGTTAGAACCAATTAATGATCCTATCCCTGTTCAGCCAACAGCTCACTACGCTATGGGTGGAATCCCAACAGATGTAAATGGTAGGGTTCTCAGTGACCACAAAGGTGGAGTTATTGAGGGAGTCTATGCTGCAGGTGAAGCAGCATGTGTAAGTGTACATGGAGCTAATCGTCTTGGAACAAACTCTTTATTAGATATTGTTGTATTTGGAAAAAGAGCTGGCCAAAGCATGGTTGATTATGTTTCAAGCACTAAAGCCTCCCCTCTTAGTGATTCTGCTGCAGATGATCTTTCTAGTAAAATATCTGGTTTAATGGAAAAAGAACATACAACTGAATTTTCAGTAGCAAAAATCCGTTCTGAGTTACAGGACTCAATGGAGGAAAATGCCAAAATATTCAGGTCAAAAGAGACCTTAGAAAGTCAAACGGAAATTCTTTCCGACTTAAGAGAGAGATACCAAAATATAACAATTTCTGATAAAAGTAAAGTATTTAATAGTGAGCTACTCGAAGCAATAGAACTTGATTATCTCCTTGATATGGCGGATACAACCGTTGCTAGTGCTCTTGCAAGAAAAGAATCGAGAGGGGCACACTCGAGAGAAGATTTTCCAGATAGAGATGACTCGAAGTTTATGAAACACTCATTTGCATTTAAGGACGGAAATTCTGTGAAACTTGAGTATAAAGATGTTGAACTTGGAAAATACGAACCAATGGAAAGAAAATACTAATGGAAATCGACTTAAAAATACTTAGGTATGATCCCGAGAAAGACAAAAAAGGTCGCTGGGAATATTACAAGGTTGATGCAGAACCAGAAGAAAGAATCCTTGATCTTCTCCACAAAATAAAATGGTTTGAAGATGGATCTTTATCTTTCAGAAAATCTTGTGCTCACGGAGTCTGTGGTTCAGATGCAATGGTGATAAATGGAGAAAACATGCTTGCGTGTCAAATTCTAGTAAAAGAAGTAAGCAACCCAATAACGATTGAGCCAATAAGGGGTCTTCCTGTTATAAAAGATTTAATCGTAGATATGAAAACATTTTTTGATAGTTATAAGAAAGTTATGCCTTTCTTAATTAATGATGATGAACCTGGTGACAGAGAGAGGCTACAGTCCCCTGAAGATGTAGAAAAATTTGAAGATACAACAAAATGCATTCTTTGTGCGGCTTGTACAACAAGTTGCCCAGTTTTCTGGACAGCTGATACATATATTGGGCCAGCGGCAATCGTAAATGCTCACAGATTTGTAATGGATTCAAGAGATCAGGGCTCAAAGCAAAGACTAGAAATTATGAAAGATGTTAATGGTGCTTTTAGATGTAGAACAGCTTTCAACTGTACTAGTGCTTGCCCCAGAGGTATTAAAGTTACTAAAGCCATAGAAGATGTAAAAAGAGAAACATTATTAAATAATTGAACAAAGAAATTACAAGTTATATTGAAACAATTACAAAAGAACTCAATTTAACTAACAAAGCTAATCTAAATAAAGTACATTTACAAATCACCAGCGATAATGAAGAAATAACAATTATCAATTTAGGAA
>Ga0257110_1000214_pt1 | contig 29806 bp, 35 predicted proteins | sample LP_taG_7_FD_190184 | JGI IMG/M metagenome (GOLD analysis project Ga0257110, IMG submission 190184) | Marine microbial communities from Northeast Subartic Pacific Ocean, Canada - LP_J_2015_P26_10m | ecosystem: Environmental > Aquatic > Marine > Oceanic | place: Canada: Northeast Subartic Pacific...
TGTAATTCCATTTAAATGAACATTTTTATCATATTTATGATCTTGAAGGAAGTCGAATAATTTTATATATGATTTTTCCTGTATTTTAGCATTTTTTTGATTTCCATCAGTTTCCATTTTAATAAATATAAGATACTCCTATATTTATTTCCTTTTGAAAAATCAATTTTATGGTTTGTTTTGGTTACAATCTATATAGTCTTATATTTTATTTATATCTGTTTAACGATTTTAGTTATTTATTCTTTTCTATAACATATTCATTTTTTTCTCTTAATTTATTAAGTAAAACTCGAATGTATGATACTTGTATTAATGATAAATATAGTATATTGCCTATAAAAAAACGGCCTTTTATTGGCGGTAACTGGAAATGTCACGGCACTATTACAAGTATAGATTCATTGATTTCTGAATTAAACTCTCATAATACTTTTTCATCTATACCAGAGATAGTAATATCAGTTCCCGCGTTGCATATTCTCCACACAAAATCTATTTTAAATCCAGATTTTTTTGTGGCTGCACAGGATGTCGGTGTCAATGGGAATGGGCCCTATACGGGCGAACATAGTGCTGAAATGCTAGTAGATGCAGGAGTTATCTGGACAATTATTGGTCATAGTGAACGACGCCATGGGTTTGGTATACAAGGTGAAACATCAATGCTTGTCGCAATCAAAACTAAGCGTGCTATAGACAATGGTATGAAAGTTATTGTATGTATTGGTGAAAATTTAAAGGAGCGACAAGAAGGAAAAAAAAATGTTGTTTTAAGAAACATGCTCGAACCTTTATTTGATACATTAAATGAATGTGACTGGGTAAATGTGGTTATTGCGTACGAACCAGTTTGGGCTATTGGAACTGGCGTCACCGCGACACCGGAACAAGCAGAGGATACGCATCTATTAATCCGCAAGTTAATATCATCACGCGTTAGTGTTAATGTAGCGAGTAATCTACGTATTATATACGGTGGTTCAGTAAAAAAAAACAATTGTGAAAATCTCATTAAATGTATGAATATTGACGGATTCCTTGTTGGTGGGGCGTCTCTTCTACCCGAGTTCTCATATATTATTAACTGTCTTCAATTGTAATAGTTATAAAATTAAAAATTTTTTTTTCGTAACGTACTTTAAACTACAATATTTTAACAATGTCGACTCCAAATAACAAAGCTTCAAAAAAAAACGAACCAGAACCTCAATCAGAACCTGAATCAGAACCTCAGCCAGAACCTGAAAATAACGAAGTTAAGGAAGGTGCTGGAAAAAGTCTTCCTACCTATAAAATGATGAATAAAAACAATCAAAAAGCTGCTGATGTATTGGCGTGTCAAGGGATAGACAAAGCTGTCGAATTTATGTTTAAGCATCCTGAAACTGGGGAGAAAATGGATTATGCTACAATGCGATATTTCTATGGATAATTATATAAAATTGAATTAAAAAGATATAGAATTTTATATCTATACAAGTTATATTAATTATTAACAATGAAATTTTGCATTAAATGCGATAATATGTATTACATTGGAATAAACGAACAAAACCAAAATACATTAAATTATTACTGTCGTAATTGTGGATATGTTGATTCATCAAACATTGATGATAATTCTTGTATTTTACGCAACAATATTAAAAAAGGAGAACAAAAGTATAATCATATCATAAATGAATATACAAAACTAGATCCTACTCTTCCTCGTGTTACAAATATAAACTGTCCCAATGTAAATTGTAATACAAATATAGAAAAAGATACTAAAGCCGAAATTATATACATACGGTATGATGAAACTAATTTAAAATATTTGTATTTATGTCCAACGTGTGATACTAGTTGGAAAACAAATGATTCAAACTAATTTTATTCAAAAAATAGAATATTGTATTTTTAATAAAATTGATTTATTCTCTATAAAATGATTTAGAAATATCTAGCGAATATATAATTATTTAATACATATGGATCTCAGTGACGATGAAAATTCAGTATCATCACTTGTTTCAAATGAAGAACAAGGACCTATAGTACAAAAAGAAGAAAAAAATAAACAGGTAAATGATGAGGACATATATGGAAGTGATGACGATAGTTATATTCCTCCACCTCCACCTCCTCAGGACGATGATGATGATGATGATGATGACAATGAATCAATCGAAAGTTTAAATGAAGATAATATTCCTGAACCCGAAATAGAATCTAATATGGAAACAATGAATTATGATAGTGATTATAATGATAGTGATAGAGACAGTGATGACGAAGATAATTATCTACAAAAACTCGACGATTTAAATAAAAAAAATATTATTCAAGAATATCATCCGGAGTTACTACATCATAATCACTCAGAGATTGAAGCATTTACAAGAATAGTTAGAGACGAAAAAGGTGTAATTATCGATCCCTTACATAAAACTCTTCCTTTTATTACAAAATATGAAAGGGCAAGAATACTAGGTGAGCGTGCGAAACAACTAAATATGGGCGCAAAACCACTTATTGATATTGGTCCAGAAATTATTGATGGATATATTATAGCAGAAAAAGAGTACGTAGAAAAAAAAATACCTTTCATTGTGAAACGACCAATGCCTAACGGTGGATGTGAATATTGGAAATTTAAGGACCTTGAAATCATTTAAAAATGGTTATAAAAATAGTATAAAATTGAATGTTTTTTATACTATTATGTTCTATTTAAAAAACAACAATATGGAAAGAATGTATGATATCTTTATTCCTTTTATAGACTGGAATATTAGTAAAAAATCTATAGAAAAAGTTTTACTTGATCAAAACTTTGGTCAAGTAATGGAACTCAAAACGTATGAGAAAAAAATAAAACAAAACGGAAAGTTGAGATCTGCTTATCATAAGTATGCATTTATAAAAATATATGTTTTCAATACTGTTCCAGGAAATAATCTTTTACAAAATATTAAGACAAATAAAACAACGCACATAATGTTTAATAATTTGAATGAAATGAAGCAATTAGATATAAAACCATACTTATCAGTTAAAGAAAGAAGTAAAAAAGGATTTGATCTTCATATAAAAAACTTTAAACGTTCCTTCTATGATGATTTTAATGAAAAACAAGAATGTTTAAACGACTACTTAGAATTAGAAAAAGAATTAAATCATTATTATATTGCAGTCGACTTATAAAAATTTAATAATAAACGCGTATATTACCATTACTAATATAATATAAAACCATATATCTACACACTTACGTATAAATAAAACAGGATTAGTTGTTTCCAATCGTACTAATGCTTTTTTTATAAAATAATACAAAATGTACATTATTATACTAGAACTAATTAATTCACTAAATGGTCCACTTACATTAAATGAAAAAATTTGCTGTAATCTTCTTTGAGTATTACCCATACCTCGTTTAAATGATGCGAAATTTTTACTTGCTGATGTTCCTACGCCTTTTATGGATTTTAAATTCGCAATTGGACTAAACATAGTTTTAATTCTTGAACCTACGTTATTATTTGCTTCGGACATTTATATTATAATTCTATAAAATGTCTAGAAGATTTTATCAACCAAATAGACATAATTCTACCATCAATATTTTGATGATAATAAATTGAATCATTTTCTGTTGATAATTTTAATAATTCTTCTTCTTCATTTAAAACTTCCTCTTCGTCTTCCTCTGATTCTTCATCTTCCTCTGATTCTTCGTCTTCATCTTCCTCCGATTCTTCGTCTTCCTCTTCGTCTTCCTCCGATTCTTCATCTTCATCTTCATCTTCGTCTTCCTCCGATTCTTCATGTATTTCTTTTTCTTTATCATCTTTTTGAAAATAATTAACTACACCTGGTATAATTTTACCTAACGAAAGGTCTTCATTGTCTTTTTTTTCATTAAATGTATTTGTTGAATAAATTGGATTTTCGATAAAAACTACATATCGTTTTAATTTTGAAGTATTCGTATCTTTAATAGGAATTGATGTAAAAAGATAATTATCTTCCCCGAATAAGAGTGTCTGGCTTGGTTTATCAACTAAAGACATATATTCATCATCTTCCTCTGTAGTTGTTTCATTAAAATGTTTACCTTCTTCAACTATGTAACGATATAGGAGGTGAGGCGTTTTTACTATTTTATTTTCACTATCTTTTATGTAAATAAGTGAAGGTTGTTGAATAAATAAACTATTTACCGTTTTGTTAATAAATTTATCTAACACTTTTTGAGTATTTAAAATTTCAAATAATGTAACTTTAAAAAGGTCTTTCCCTTTTTGAAAAAAGGAAAAATCGTATATCACATATATTGTATTTTCTTTATGATAAAAACCTTTGTAAGAGTCCTCTAAATTAATATTTGATAATGGTTTTCCATACTTTAATATGGTTTTCATGCACTCGTTTTGAAAATAAACTTCACTTGATGATAAATCACCTTCAGATGAAATAATATTTGTCGCACATTGAAATTCAAATGTTGGGAATATTAACTCATTTTCATTATTTAGTAAATGATATTCTAAAAATGGATATAATCCATCGTTATTAATTGAATATAAACAAACGTGTACTGTAAAATTTTCCAAAATATCTGGTTTTTTATCACAAATATCAAATACTGTACTAATTTCTTTGTCTGAATCTAAATAAAAATAACGTTCATCAATTACTTTTTCTAAACTTTCATCTGAATCATCACTATGAATACTCACATCATCTAGATCTACCTCATATTTATTTTCTTTTATTCGTATTGTGTCTGATTTTCCGTCAAAAAAATCATTTGTTATTTGTTTTATTAAATATTGTGATTGAATATAATGTTCAGACATGTCTACTATAAATAATAGATATAGTTTTTATATTTACAATGTATGTATAAAATATAAAAATGAAATATAATAATAGAGTAATAAATGTTAATTAATTTATTTTTAAAAAAACCGCTCCGATATAATGAAATTGAAAAATATCAATATAGTGCTCTTTTTGGTGTCGCAAGCTATAGTCTCTACTCTATAGCTTACGTAAATGATTTTCATTTTATGACCAACTTCATGTTTTGGTTTTTAACTAGTGAAACTTTTTTTCTACCGTATAACCGAATTGATAGTTTTATACATCATTTATTGGGTATTATCTTTATTTATTATCCTACTATTTATTCTATACCGCTTACTCATATACAACCTCACTATATTACTTTTCTAAAAGTTGAAACAAGTAGCATTTTTTTATCGACGAGTTATTTTTTAAAAGAAAAAATGAAAAAAAGTGATAATAAACTATTGCCTTATTTGTCTACTGCTAGTAATGTTTTATTAATGACTACTTTTTTTAAATATCGTATTTACGACTTTATTATGAAAATATTCTTAAATCGAGATTTTTACAAAGATATGATTGTAGAAAATACAACTAGTAATTTATATATTTACGCTACTACATCTTCATTTTTCTTATTAAATGCATATTGGTTTTCAAAAATATTAAAAATGGCTTTTAAAACAGTACGTAAGTAAAAAGTAAATTTAGTATTATTTAAATAATGAACAAATGTTTAATAATATTATATTTATTTTTAAAATTAAAAATTAATTGGTTATCTTTTTCATATAATTGAAGAAAATAAGTATCTGTATTATCGAAAAAATCATTATGAAAAGGATTATATTTCTCGTCTTGACGATTTTCACTTGAACTACCCATTACAAACTGATGAAATGTGTAATTTTTAGATATTTCTTGTTGAATATACTGAATATTGTGTTCATGACCACTTATATATGCGTCAACGCTATATTTTTCAAATATTGGTATTAATGCTTTATACATAGGGTTTAAATCATTATGATAAAATCCATTCGATAACACCGGATAATGTCCAAATACAATTTTTCTTCTACCCAACTTCTCTGTCTTTTCTAATTCATCTTTCAACCATTCTAACTGTCTATTTTTTAAAATACTTGCTGATTCACCGTGGACATTTTCAATTATATCTTTACTAATATAACAATGACCACTATAAAGAAGAACGGTGTCCAAGAAAAAAAGATCAAAATTTAAAAAAGACCGTTTGTAATAAAATTCATTATTTTCAAAATATTTTGAACTTAATTGTAATTTTGGATCCCCCATATAATCGTGATTTCCCATTACGGAATTTACTCGTTTGTATGGAATATCGCGAAACGCTATTTCATAATCATGCCATTGTTTATCATATTTTTCTTTTATTCCCTCGGGATAAAAATTATCTCCCAATAAAATTACACGATTATCATTTAGACTAACGTCGAGTCTAAAATTGTTTATTAATTTTATTAACGGATTCCCAAAGTAACCTATATCACCCAATATGTATATTGATTGTAGTATCGGTAGCAGTTTCATTATTTATAATATATAACTATCGATTTAAATATATATTGTTTAAAATATATATATAATGAAATTCATATTTTTATCTTTATTAGCTATAACATATGCATTAAACATTCCACATAATATTTTGCCTGGTGAAAAAAAATTACGATTATTTGAATATGATAGAGAAGATTTATTAGACGGTATCGACTCTAGAAATATGAAAATAGATGAACCATCCATTGAATATTTGCTTTATATACACACAAAACATCGACTGTATTTACGCTTATGCAATCCTGCTTTATCTATCATTGAAAAAGAAAAACTAGCAACCGAATTTCTTGAGAGGAATTCTACCATGGGAATTTTGTTACAAAGCGGCGGCCTACTTGATGATTGGAATTTTGAAATACTTTAAGCCTATCAAAGTATAATTTCAATGCATATTGCCTTGCTTTTTTTGATATGTGTATATTATTAATAGCCACATATTGTAAAAATTTTCCATATGAATTAATAAGTGGTCTTGTATAACCATTGAAAAAAAATGAATTACAAGAAATACTTTTTCGCATACGTTTTATATTATAACTATGGATAAGTTTCATCGCTTTCTTTTATATGATACGTCATTTCAAGACGGTCTTCTAATTGTTCTTGATTGACTGTGGTAAAATCTATTAACATTTCAGACAATTTATCTAAAGATTTTCGATTCACATCAATAATTTTTAACGCAATATTTAACGCATTTGAAATAATTTTTTCGATTTCAATATCAATACGTTTTTTTGTATTATCTGATAATTTATTATTATAATAATCATCACTTTCGTAAATACCAATGTCTTGACCTAAACCATATTTGGTAATAAAAGCTCTCGCCAAATTATTCGCCTGTTTTAAGTCATTTGATGCTCCTGTAGTAACGTCTAAATCATATTGTTGATGAAATACATCATTATCATTGTATCCATATTCCAATCGACTTTTTTCTTTATAAAGAGTCATTTCCGCAGCCCGACCTCCTAACGAAATAATTATATTGGCTAACATATAGCGTTTGGTTGGAAATTGAACAAATTCTTCTTTAGGAGTAAAGAGAGTATATCCACCCGCACCTGTATTATTCGCATTGATGGTAACACGACGTACATCAAATATATGTTTGAAGAATAATGCGGTTATTGTATGACCAGCTTCGTGATAAGCAACCATCTTAATATTTTCCTTAGGTCGATTATCACTCTTTTTTGGTAATCCAATTGTGTTTTTCTCAAATGCATCAATAAGACATTTTTCTGTGATATGGTGTAATTTGTAACGCACGGATAATATAGCGGCTTCATTTGCTAAATTCGCCAATTCAGCCCCAGAGAATCCACTGGTTAATTCATAAATACTTTCTAAATCGCAATCAGTTTCAATGTTTTTATCTTCTAAATGTACATCTAAAATAGCTTCTCTTCCTTTTTTATCTGGTAATCCAACGGTTACTTTTCTATCAAAACGTCCATTACGGGTTAATGCAGCATCTAATATATCAGCACGATTTGTAGCAGCTAAAACCATAATACCATCCCTTGTTTGAAACCCATCCATCATTGTTAATAATTGATTCAATGTTTGGTCACGTTCGTCGTTTCTACCATGATTATTTGATCTTGATGCACCAATGGCATCAATTTCATCAATAAATACTATACAAGGTTTATTTTCTTGGGCAGTTTCAAACAATTTCCTTACACGACTTGCGCCTACACCTACATACATTTCTATAAATTCTGACCCATTTGCGTGAACAAAATTCACATCAGCTTCAGTGGCTGTTGCTCGTGCTAATAATGTTTTACCTGTACCAGGAGGACCCTCCAATAATACTCCTGATGGAATTTTCGCACCAGCCTTTTCAAACTCTTCTGGATTTTTTAAAAATTCCACTACTTCCTGAAGTTCTTCTTTTGCTTCGTCGCAACCAGCTACATCATCAAATGTTTTATCATCTTTATTATCGTGTATTTCTTTTTTACTATAAACACGGGGTTCATCGGAAGGTGATACAATTGATTTAATATTATATATAATAAACAAAAAGCGTATAACTGTTCTTACTAACATTAATAACCACAAGTAATACATTAAATGACTTAACAAATAGTATCCCCACGATAAAAACCAGTTTGGTTTTGGATAATAAGATTCAATAAAAAATACTTTTTTTTTCTCTTTTAATCTATCAATCACATCTTCGGAAACAGAGGGAACTGTATTCATATGATGAACATTTTGTAATAAAACTGAATTTTTAAAACTATCGTCTATAAAAACTATTTGGTCAGAATTACTATACACAACTGCACAGTTTATATTATCTATATTTGACTCCAATGTAGCATAATTCCAGTCTACACCTGTAATTGGTGTATCAAAGACATTTAAATTTCTATTTAAATAATTTACACAATCTACCGTCGGATTTGTCTCTTTTACTATTTCTTCATTGAACCAACTATGAGTTGGATTTACAAATAACAAAGGTAATAAGTAAAATAAATACATTGTTCGTCTTGCCATAGAATAATATAATAGCTTTATATTATAATTTTAATTACAAAATTTAGGAGTGGTGTAAAATTATATAATTATAGTATAGTATATAATATATGACTTCAAACTCAGGAACAGGATTACAAAATTTATCACCCGAAAACTTATTTAACAATGTTAGTCATTTTTTTACGAATAATAAAACGCTAGATTTTTTAATAAATCGAGGTACTTCCGATATTCCTTATGGATTCATGGCTATTGCTACTTTTGCTGCTGGAACATTTACATATGTAACCTATAAAGATTATGCTAATGAAATTTCTACCGGTATTTCTGAAACACTTGATACAATTCAATCCACTGAACTATTTATTCCTTCTGCTGAAACCGATAATGAAGAACCTCTCTTCCCAACAACTTCACCCGAACCCGACGAAATTGTAAATGATGATGTTATAATTGCACCAGAAGAAGATGATAATGATCTAAAAGAATCAGAAAAGAAACCAGACGAAGAACCAGTAGTTGAAGAAAAAGAACCTTCGGCACCTGAAGAACCTAATAAAAATGAAGAAGAGCCTGGTGAAAAATATAAAATGGGCGGAAAATCAAAAAAACGTAGACATACTAAAAAAAAGAAAAAGACAAAATCAAAACGTAAGGTATAAAATTGAACAATAATTTATTGGTTTTTATAGTAATAAATTATAAACATGAATAAAGTATCAAGCCTTCATATTTGGAGAGAACAATTATTGAGCCTGTTCGAAAAAAAAACATACCATTATGTGTATGTTTCGTTGGGGAGTAAGATTAACGAAGAAACTGTTACATTTAGTTATCCTTCTTCGGGGATTACGTTAAACAGCAATGCTGAATTTCAAATGATTCCAATGTTTATACGTGAACAACCAAAAACAAACAATATTTTATGCGTTATAATCGATGACTTTCACAATAAAGAACTGGCCGAAATAAACAACATATTCTTGGATAAAATAACACGAAAACATAAAAATATATCGACATTAGTATTAGACCATGCTATTTCGTTGACCAATTTCAAAGATTATTTATCTATATTATTAAACATATTGATGCAATATAAAATATGTACTACACGGTTTATGTTTACAAATTTTATATGCTTTAAACATCCCAATTCATTGCAATTAAGGTTTGAATCGAAATTACCGGAAGTTATTCAGCGTTCATTTAATTCGTTCCATAATGGATATTATAAAACGTCCTATTATCAATGGTTTAATTATGCATACTACACGTACAATTATATTTATTGTTATCACGATTATAATATACAACGATTAATGTCTATTCAAAATTTACATGTATTAATGAAAACGTGTATAAAAAATGATACACTGGATAGTACAAATTGTGAGATTATCACAAATTATACAAAAAAATTAAATAATTCATCTAAAAAAAAGTGGGAATCCTTTCTAACCTATTGTATTAATTTTGTAGAATCAAATTGATTTTACTTCTTCAACACATCTTACGAAAAAGGCATTAGTTTCAGATTCGTCACTCCCAAAACACATATCGTCTGGAATATAATGAGTATTTTCTTTATAATAAGCCAATAAACTAGGAACGCCTTTTACGACACGTTTTTTCTTTAAAAATCCATAAAGGTCGATACATTCGTCAATGTCTAAGATAACGCGTGATATATTCTCATGTTCTAATTTGTTTAACCAACTCATTGTGACTGGTTCAATTTTTTTACAAGGCTGACACCACGTTGCACCTAATTTAATAATAACAATACCTGGATTTATTTCTAAATGATCTGATAAATCATTCGCAGTTTTAATATTGGTGATTATTGGATTCGACATCTTTTATATGAATATAAAAATATTTTTATATCCATATTTTTATTTATTTGTTTATTTAAACCCTTGGTAAATTCAAATGGAACATTTGAAGTTACTCAAATCTCTGATACTGGTAAGGAAATGGAAATAGGAACAACTTTGGTGTTCGATTTAAATTTCCTACGGTAAAAAACAGTTTTTTAAACAGGCAAATAAACCTTCTTTTTTATCATCATTAGTTTGTGATAAATGAACACTCATTTCTATAATGTTATATAAACAACGTAATAAATCCATTTCTTGCTCATTGATTGGTATAATTTTTTCTTTTACAAGAACTGTAAAAATGGTTTTTAATACTTCACCACAATCAACTAATGTAAATTTTAATTTCTTAGTTTTTAATATAACATACAAGTCAACCAATAAATTCATAATAAGCGGAACATCGTTCGCATCTATTTTATCATCTTTAATGATACCTTTAAACAGATCTTCGATGATATCAAAATATTTATCGTTTTCTAATAGAGAATCTAAAATAGACCGTGTTTTACCGTTAATTACCAATGCATATTTATCTACAACATCTGTAGTCGTTAATAAAACACTAATACATTGTGATAATGTATTAACATCTTTTCGTAATTCATTATCATCAAAAAATTGTTTTTTACTATCAGATGGTTCATCTAAATCAAATGATAAAGTAGAAGGTGTTTCAATATTTGGAGATGGAATTTCTAAAGGTGTAAGAGATTTTTTCTTATCTTCACTGCAGCATTCTTTTTCATCACAACATTCCTTTTTATCTTCACAGCATTTAGCATCTTCACTACAGCATTCTTTTTCATCACAACATTTATCATCTTCACTACAGCATTCTTTTTCTTCACAGCATTTTTCTTCTAAGTTAGGTGGTGTAGGAGGCATTACTTCTAATGTATCCGTCTCAGAAGGGGGTGTTTGTAGTATATTTGTTTCAACATTTACAGTGTTGTTATCTTTAGGTGAATTCACGTGCGGTATTGTTTCGCTAGAGTTGTTTTGTTCACTCATTATAAAATTACACAATAAAAAAAGAGGGGGTTATTTAATTAATTTACTTAAAACAATAATACTAAAACTACTAAACCTTTTTAAAATTCTACTTCTACTAGCTTCTCGGCATCTTCGGTATTGAGCTCGTCAATGGACATCTTTGATGTGTTGGGAACATAATCCTCGTCGAATTCGGGAGCAACCTTGGCCAATCCGTCTTCCATCTCCATCTCTCTGTTTGTTGGAGGAAGAATTGCACGACGAAGACGAGCCATCTGGTTGTTCTCGGCAAGATATGCCCACTTATCCATTACATCACAAGTCTTGCGATGAGTGGAAAGTAGCATATTGTACTCGTTAAAGAGGATTTGATTGTTCATCTGCAACTGAGCCATTTGATTGCGAACATTGTAAAGCTCTGTTTCGATAGATTCGGCGTACTGGGCATCAACCAACGACATATCAGGATCACGATGAGAATCCATAAAGGCAATCTCTTCCTCAGTGAACTCGACAGTGTTCTCGACGTACTCGCCGGCATTGCTCTTTCCATCGTATTCACGACGGCTACTCAGCATAATCCAGAAGACGTGCTCGTTCTTAGCATAAGACAGCTTGCACGTTTTACCTTCAGTTACATCGTACTTGATGTCCTTGGCCATATCGGTATCGTAAAGTTCACTGAAGAAGACATGAGCACGGTTGGTGTTACCACTTCCGTTGATGATTTCAACGTGCTTTACTTTACCGATCTCCATACGATGGAAGGTCTTCGAGATCATAGACTCGGTAATATTTGCGTAAACGCTGGGAATATAAATTGCGAAAAGAGACATTGTGTTTGATTACTTAATTTGCTTGTTTGATTAACACTGGATAAGAGTAAAAAAGGCCTTTCAATTTTATGCACTTTTTTTACCATTTTTGATATAAAGAGGGATCTTAAGGGGACATGGGTTCCCTTACAAGGGTTCCATTATAATAAGGAGGGATCATAAGGGAACCTGGGTTCCCTTACAAGGGTTCCAAACCATATTCTGTATTATAAATTTCCAATACAGTTGGCGTATCAAAATATCTACAAATACAAAACCGTCCACAAGGACCACCTTGATGTAAATAGATAAAAGCATTTATTAGACGTTTTCGTCTACTTTTTAATGCTATAAATCGTCTTTCATCACGTGTGCAAATAACTCTATCTGTATCTTTTATAAAAGGGCATATTATTGTATAATAGTAATAATCATTCATATACAATAAGATTAGAAATCACAGCTAAAATTAAAACAATCGTCATCGACTGTTTTATTTGCCATGGCGTATTCAGAATTAGTACGCTCAAAAAAGTTTACTTTCGTTTCTACGCTAATTAACTCCATGAAATCAAATGGATTTGTAGAGTTATAAATTTTATCATATCCTAACTGAAGACATAAACGATCCGCTACAAATTGAATATATTGCGTCATTAATTTACAGTTCATACCAATCATTTTACACGGAATTGCTACCGTAATAAATTCTGTTTCAATTTCCACAGCTTCTTTAATAATTTCATGAATACGTTTTTTTGATAATTTCGAGTTCATTTTTTTATACAATAGAATAGCAAATTCTGTATGTAAAGCTTCATCGCGTGATATAAGTTCATTTGAAAATGTTAATCCAGGTAAAATACCACGTTTTTTCAACCAATAAATGGAAGCAAATGATGATGAAAAGAATATACCTTCTATGGCAGCAAAAGCTACTAAACGTGAGGCAAAAGATGATCTATGATCACCTATCCATTTTTTAGCCCAATCAGCTTTCTTTGTAATACAAGGAATATTAGATGTAGCATGGAATAATATATCTTTCTCAACACTATCATTTACATAGGTATCTATCAATAAACTGTACATTTCTGAATGAATGTTTTCCATAGCAATCTGAAACCCGTAAAAGGATCGTGCTTCAGCTACTTGAACATCGCCCATAAATCGTAGGGCTAAGTTCTCTAAAACTATGCCGTCTGAAGCGGCAAAAAAAGCTAAAACCATTGTTATAAAATGCTTTTCGTCGGGTGTTAGCTTTGCCCAATCTAATAGGTCTTTAGATAAATCTACTTCTTCTGCTCTCCAAAAGCAATCTACCTGTTTCTTATATAATTCCCAAATATCACCATATTGCAGTGGAAACATAACATAACGTTCATCAGTTGACTCGAGTAAGGGTTCTTGTATTTTACTAGACATTATCTCTAAATAATATATTCACGATATATTTATGTTGTTTCAAAAAATCATTTCATCAAAGCCAAATTTTTCAAACAATTAAAAAAGCGTACATTATTAAGTAGTAAATTTTTTGAAAACAAAAAATATAGGTAGTAATATTATAAATGGAATTAATAAATGGAATTATAACAATTTTTTTAATAGCAATAATTATATCTTCTTTACTATTTGGAAATACGCGCAACTATATAGAATCATTTCAAGATGATAATTTTTCATTTGATATGTTTATGATTAATATGGATAAAGACAAGGAGAGACAAGCTAATTTTGTAGCATCGTATGTAAAGTCTGATTTTTTCGATAAAAAAATAAATAGATTTCCCGCAATTGTTGGAAAAAATGAAAATCCAAGTAAATGGTTGACCGATAACTCAATAAGAGAACTACAACAAATTGAGAAAAATGGTTACAGAACGCATCATCATGATATTACGCGTGGTGGATTAGGGTGTTTTTTAAGTCATTATAATTTAGCAAAACAATTACTTAACGATAACAATGTGGATGCTTACTTAATTTTCGAAGATGATACAACAGTGTTACCCTTTACATATAACAAAATAAAAGAGTCATTAAAATATTTACCAGACGATTGGGATTATGTATTATTTTACACTATACGTGCTGTAGGTAGAAAAGAAAATAATTATTTTAATAATCTAAAATCATTTTGGGGAATGAATTGTTATATTGTAAATAAAAGGGGTGCTAAAAAACTAATTGATGAAGTAGAAAAAAATAAAATCGACGGACAAATAGACTGTTATCTATCTAAAATGATTCAACAAAATAAAATAAAAATTTATGCTTCTAAAGGAAATTTTGTATCTTGTAATTCAGTAGACACTAATATTCAAACCATATTAAAACCTATAAAAGATGTAGATCCTTATAATTATAATGGTTATCAAATGTAAATTATTTGAATAAATTAATATATTTAAATAATCTAGATGAATAAAATATATGATACACTTCCTAATGATTTTATTTGGGAACGATATCTTGAAATAAATGATGATGTAAAACAGTGTTATCCTACAAAAGAAGGTGCTATAAATCATTATTTACAGGATGGAATAAAACAAAAACGTATTTATAAAACTGCCCATTTACCAGGTGATTTTGACTGGGAAATTTATCTAGCATTAAATAAAGATGTCTATACTATTTGCAAGACAAAAACAAGTGCTATAATGCACTATGAAAACCACGGATTTTATGAAAACAGACTTTATAACTACAAACAAGTAAATATACCGGATGATTTTGACTGGGAAATGTATTGTATTTTAAACGACCAATTTAATATTTCAAATAAAATCGATGCTATAGCACATTATATTAAAATAGGTATGCGTGAAAAATGTATTTATAAAATAGATAGTATTAAAGATATAGATTCACTTTTACCAAGTGATTTCGATAATGTATTGTATAAAAAATTAAATCAATTAGATAATATTTGCAAAACTGACGTCGATTGTGGTAAACATTATTTACTGTACGGAAAACAACAAAATCTTAGATATTTGTTACCAAATAATTCTATTCCTGATGATTTTGATTGGGTAAGTTATGTGGAATTAAATACAGATGTAAAAAAAATATTTAATCAAGAGAACCTAGCAAAATATCATTACTATATTACAGGTAAAAATGAAAATAGAATATATAAATTTGCACATACACCAGATGACTTTAATTGGATAAGTTATGTAGAATTAAATGAGACAATGTCTGATAATTATAAAAAAAATGAGTACACAGCTAAATTACATTATGACTTATTTGGGTATGAAGCATCATTGCCTTATAAATTATCGTTAATAAAATTACCAGATGACTTTGACTGGAAAAATTATATACTATTAAATAAAGATATTACATCAATCGAAAATAATGAATTAAAAGCTAAAGAACACTATATTCGTTTTGGAAAATATCAAAACAGGCCGTATAAAAAAGAACATATTATTAATAATAATTCTAATAAATTTATTTCATACCCTTTTTTATTTCATAAATATATATTAAACATAAATAAGGAATCAACTACTATATCATATTCAATTATAAATAATGTAGTATTAGATAAACAATCACATAAATTAATAGCACATTTACATTGTTATAATATAAGTAAATTTGATGATTTCTATGAAGAATATATTAATAAAATTCTTGCTTATTGTAGTGTTATTGTTGTTACTTATAGTATAGGAAAAATTTCAGAAAATAGTTATGATTGTATTTTTATTCGTTGTTTAAATCAAGGAATGGATATTGGAGGAAAATTTGTATGTATTGATTTTTTGAAAAAAAATAAAGTGAAATATAATTCAATTCTATTTTTACATTCAAAAACAGATCCATATGTTCGTAAATTATACTGGGAACCAATTATTAATAATCTCCATTCTATTGTTAAAAACTTAACAAAAGAGAAAGATATTGGTATTTATGTTCCACCATTAATTTATATGGGTGATTATGCTACAATCATTTACAAAGATAATTTTGTCGATCCAGATAATGTTACGTGTAAATGGAATTTTGGAAATTCGCTTTATTTAAACGATATAGATCGTTATTTTGAACTAAATTCTAAAAATTTTTTATTTCCTGAAGGAAACTGTTTTATATGTAATAAATCGATTGCAGAAAAACTATATTGTAATCAACTATTATACAATTTATTAAACTGTAAAAAAAGTATTGATATAGTCTGGATAAAATCATTATATGGATCTAGAAACTTTAATACAGGAAATACTATTTATGAAATTTACAATTTTTTCAAAACCACAACTGAGCCAATTTTACACCCAAATAACATTTCTTGGGGAGCCGGACATGATGGACATGCTGATAATATGTATGAACATAGTTTTGAAAGGATTGTATTTAAGGTTGTTGAAAAACTAAAATACAAAATAAAAATTTTACCTTATAAAAAAGATGTAACCTATCTCAATAAACTAGAGCAACTAAACGACAAGATAAACGATATGATACAATAATTTATTTACGTTGCCTTCTATTTTGTCGTTTTCTACGACGTATACGTTTTTTTTTCCATTTATCACGCATTGTATAAATATATATAATTATTTTTTTTTTCCATATATTTTAATAGCTTTATTCAATGTTTGTAATATTACATCATCATTACAAGGACTTAATTTATAAATTATTTTCTCTGCAAAATCACTCTTTACTCCCCCGAGTTTCATTTTAGATGCTTTCATAAATTCATCTTTCCATTTTTCACAAGTGTATTTTTCAGTCAACATTTTTTAAATAGGTATTTATATTGTTTGATAATAATATAAAGCTTCTAAACTTCAATTTTATAACCAAGGTTCTTCAATATCGTTCTTTTCTCTACATAAATCACGCGCTACATGTCTACATTTACATTTACACACTTTGTTATTTTGAAATGATTTGGTTGAATATTCAGGCATAAAACCTCCTATAAACATTTTTGTTGATGGTCTTCTGTTTTGATGCTGTAAACAGCATTTGCAATTTGTTAGTACGTTCATATAATCGATTGATTCTTCTAAAGTAATAAAATAAAACCATTCAAATCCAGGTAGATTATATAAATAATTGCATATTCCAGACAAAACAATATCTGGTAATAACTTTATCATTTTTTCGCGATGTTCTATACCTGATTTAATATCTAAGATATATCGCTCAATTTCGATTGGCACACGATAGTTAAAACAAGTTTTGCTCATTCTTATTTTTACTTTAAATAGTATAATTTAAATAAGAATTCAATTTTATATTTATTTGTATAACTAACATACAAATAAATATTTTTTTATTTATACTTCTTTTGTTCCGTTAACTCTTTCTTTGTTAATTTCATAGATTTGACTAATACCATCACGTTCAAACCTAGGGAGTTCTTTACATTCATCTTCGCGGTCATATACACGTACTTTATTTTCTTGAAGGATTTGTTTTTTGTGTACTTTCTTTTCTTCAAAAGTAACATCATCTGTAATATAATGTACTTCAATTAATTTACGTGTTCCAATTTCAATATCACTTCCTGTATATTCGTTAAGTTTTCCTGTATCAATCATTAATGTATCAAGAGGACAATCTTGTTGAATATTAATAAGAAGAACAATATCAGTAACGTCTTTAGTAACATTTAATCCAGAAATAACCGCTTTTGTAATGACTAGTCCGTTTGGTTCGGTGATTTTAACAATTCCAGTAGATTCAAGAAATTGACGTTTTTTAATTTTATAGTCGTGTACTTCACGCATAAATTCGTCAATCTCGTATAAACAAGGCTCAAGATGATCCAAATTATCGTGATTACTCATCTTATAATTTATTGATAGAGTTAAATTTTTACAAAATTTATAATTTAGATAATATATATATTTTTCCAAAATTATACAGATGTATAGCTGTATTTGCTATCCCAATAATTCGACCTGATCCTGAAAAATAATTATTTTGAAATATACTCTGATTATTACCAATATAACCGATTTGTCCCTTATTGTTTAAAAGAAACGGTTTTAATTTAAATTTACTATTAAAATTATTTGCTAAAAAATTTCCTTGTTGATATGCTACCTGAGCCGTCGGTGGATATCCACTACTCGCACAATCCCCGATCGCAAATGCATTATCTGTATTTTTTATTTTTAAATATTTATCAACTACAATGCCTTTGTTATCCGATAATTGTATTTTTTTATTAATAATTGTACTTAATTTGTTAATTTTAACTCCACCGCACCATATAGCTAAATCAAATGGAACAATAGTATTATCTTTTAATTCAATAGAAGAGTTATTTATTTTTTTAACAACACTATTTAACAGTACTTCGACATTCTGATTTTTCCATAAATCATGTGTATATGATGATAATGATTCTTTAAAAGTAATAAGAGGTCGATCCAATGCATCTATAGCAGTAATTTTATGTTTTTTTAGATCATTTAACGTCCCTATCAATTCAGACCCAGTTAATCCGCACCCTATAACCACTATATTTGATGTTACATTAAGACTATTTAACTTTGATTGTATTTTTTTATAATCGCTATTTGTTTTTAAAAAATATGTAAATTCTTGGACACCATCTATATTAAATGTATTTACATTTGAACCATGTGCAAATACGACATAATTATATTTATAATCTTTATCTTTTGATTTTATAAAATTTTCTTTAAAGTCAATATCTGTAATCTTATCATTAATATACGAGCATTTATGGTTTAAAGAATTAATATTAATGGTTAAATCGCGATCTAAAACAATATTTTGCGCTAATAGTGGTGTATACAAGAAATGATCACTATCTGAAATAACAGTCACATTATAAAGCGATGTATCAATATTATGTAAAAATCCCATAGTTGCCCAACCAAAACCTACTAAATAAATATTTTCTTTTTTCATTATATTATAATAGAATATGAAATATGGTACGTCCGGATTTCGCGATCATTCTGATAAAATATTAGCTATTTCTGAAAAAATAGGCACTGCTATAGCACTATTTTCAAGCTTTAAACAAACCTGCTTTGGTATCATGATAACTGCTTCACATAACCATTTTCTTGATAATGGTGTAAAAATAATGGATTGTAAAGGGAATATGATATCTCATGAAGTAGAAGAATTCTTGGAAAATTCAGTAAATAATGACCAAGAAGATAATCCCACTATTGATAATACTATTTTAAAATCAAACGTCAAAATAGTTATTGGTTATGATTCACGTAAAACCAGCCCTGATATTTGTAAGAAGATTATTAATGGTATAAAAAAGACTAATATCAAATTTCCCATCCAAGTATTAGATTTTGTAACAACGCCCCAATTACACGCGTATTTTTCACCATTACAGAATAATTATTTGAGTCATTTAAAAATGCTAAGTAAAAAAATAACCTTTCCGTGTATTCTTGATTGTGCTAATGGTATTGGTGCTAAAGTAATGAAACAATTAACTAGTAGAAATATATATTTAACAAATACTTCTTGGACAGAGCACGAAAAATTAAATCTAGAATGTAGTTCCGATTTTGTTTGCTCTAAAGAAAAGCTTCCCAATACACCTATTTTTTTAAAAGATATACCATATTTACGGGCTTCTCTTGACGGAGATGCTGATCGTATTGTCTTTTATTTTACAGATCATAAGAATTTAAATATACTTAACGGTGACTATATTGCTGCATTAATCTTAACTTATTTATCAAAAATACTCAAGGAGACGGATGAACTACAAATAGCATATGTTTATACTGGTTATACGAATGATGCCTGTGTAGATTATATTAAATCTCTTGTATTTCCTAAAAAAATACACGTTTCTCATTTTTGTACGGCAACCGGTGTTAAACATCTACATAATAAAGCTAGCAAATACGATATTGGTGTTTATTTCGAACAAAATGGACATGGGAATGTAATTTTTAACAAAAGACCAAAACATTTAGAAACAATTGCCGCGTTTTTTCATCCAAATATCGGAGACGGTATTATGGATTTTTATGCCGTTCTGTTTATTTTGCAACAATTAAACATGTCTCCACAACAATGGTTTAAGCTATTTTTTAATAATCCTTCTATACTAACTAAACACGATGTCCAAGATAAAACGCGTTTTAAATCAACGGAAAATGAATTGCAACTAATTAAACCCGAGTTTTTACAAAATTACATAGACAAACAATGCAGAGAAAATAAATGCAGATCATTTGTAAGAGCATCTGGAACTGAAAATTGTGTTAGATTATATGTTGAAGGGATTGATGAGTTAATGAATAAATTTGCTCATAACAAAATTTCTCGTTTTATTCAAAAGTACATGAATAATTATGTGTTTACTGTGAATGAGTGTGATTTCTCGATCCGACATATTGACGATAGTGATATTACGGTAGATTATATTAAATTACTTGGACAGTTAACACAAATAGATAATCTAGATAAAACAAAGACATTTGATTTTTTACGGTCTTTAGGAAAAAATCACGCTGTTTTTATTATTGAAGACTATGAAATGAACAAAGTAATTGCGTCTGGAACAATTTTTATTGAACAAAAATTGATACATAATAATGGTAAAGTTGGACATATTGAAGATATCGTCGTTGATAAAAATTATAGGGGATATGGTTTAGGAAAAAAACTAATAGACTTTCTTTCACAATATGCTAAGGATGAAGGCTGTTACAAATGTATACTAGATTGTTCAGAAGATAATGTTACGTTTTATGAAAAGTGTAATTACCAACGCAAAGGTATTGAAATGGCTATTTATTTTTAATGGATTTCAGAAAACTTAATATCATCTTTTTTAATATTTACTTCGGAAAACCATCCGGTTGGATTATATCCAATAGTATTCGATATAAATCTACCCTTCAATGTTTTAGGTAAATAATGAATAACTTTAGAATTTAGGTTGATAAATTCGTTTTTATTACCTAAAATGTGTAATTCTACCCATTTTTCTTTATATATAATTTCTGCTTTGTGTGTAGAAATTTCTTTGTCTGTATAATCATTGAACATTATATATTGTTTGATGTGTTTTTTTATATTTTTTTATATGAAAATCAATTTTATACATTTATATAAAATTGATACGTAATGTGTTAGTAAAAATATGTAAAATAAAACAACATGTTCTACCTAATAATTATTATGATTGTCTCTATAAATGCTACAAAAATAACTAGAAGTATTATGAAAAATACTTATGCTGTATCAATTCCGCATTATTTACAGAGTATTCCTGTTTCCATTAATCCAGATAGATCAATTTCAAAAGATGAGTTACTTCCTACATATGAAATACCTGGGTGGGTTTATAAAAGAGTATTTAAAAATAATAAACATAATAAATATAATTCTTAACTTATTTTAATTTTGATTCTAATTCTTTCAATTGTTCTCGAGTATTTATACCTGTTAATTCGATTCCCCGATGTGATGGTAATTCAATAACACCAATATCTATATTTTCGTGTGTTTTTATTAGTTCAAATATATCAGTTAAATAATATTCCTTTTGTGCATTATTATCGTCTATCAATTCTATATATTTTCTTAATAGTTCTATGTTAAACAAATAAACACCAGCATTTATTGTTTGAATTTTTGTTTCCTCCTCATCACAGTCTTTTTGTTCAACAATTTTAATAAAATTAAAACTATCATCTTGAATAATCCTACCATATCCGGTAGGATCATCATACTTTGTTGATAATAATGTAACTTGTTTATCGGTTATTAATGTTTTGATAGTATTTACTTTTAATAATGGAACATCGCCTGATAGGATTACAACTTTTTCATCTGCATGATGCTTTAATAAATATGGATTTACACATTTTACAGCGTCTCCTGTTCCAATAGCTTCTGGTTGGTCTACAAATATAATATTATTAATCGATATATATTGTGAAACTGTTTCCTTAATAATATCTTTAAATTTACCTACAACAATATAGATTTTGTTAGGATTTAATTGTTTTGCTGTTATTAATACATGAACCAACATTGGTTTATTATTAAGTTTATGCAATACCTTAGGGATAGGCGATTTCATTCGTTTTCCTAAACCGCCCGCTAAAATGATAACATTTAATTGCATTATAATATATTTTGTTATAATAATATGGATTCGAAAGAACAAAACCTATTTCGTTTTGACCATGATTTTTATATTAATACATATACTGATTTAGATCCCAATGTATATGATACACAAGAAAAATCTTTAGCACATTATTTACGTTGGGGGAAAAAAGAAAAACGTTGTTGTTGTTATGAAGAAATGATTTATCAATATAAGAAAAATAAAAATCAAGCTATTGAGAAAATAAATTCATTTCCAAAACTAAAATCAAAAATGTTTACGATTTTGATTCGAACAAGTTGTCGTCCAGATTTTTTTAAAATATGCATAAATAGTATTTTAAAACAAACATATAGACATTTTCGTGTTTTTGTTTGTTATGATAATCTAAAATCTCTAGAATATCTTAAACAATACGATAGCAATGATAAAATAGAAACATTTTTTGTAGAAGAATCATCTAAAGAAAAATACAAATTCAATTTATATTGTAATAAATTATTAAATAAGGTAGAAGAAGGCTACTGTATGTTTTTAGATGACGATAATTATATATTATCTGAACGGATGTTAGAAATGTTAAATTGGCGTTCATGTGAGTATAAAATAATTACATGGAATTTTTTGCGCCCAGATCGTTTAATATACAAACAAAACCTAGATACGCCTTTAATTTTAGGTGAAATTGATACATCTAACGTTTGCTTTTGTTCTTCATTGAAAGATAAATCTATATGGAAAGATAAACAATATGGCGACTATACATTTTTTAAACCTTTATTCGACAATACTAATTCTCGAGACAAATGTTATTTTAATTATACGTTAACTGCTACACAATTTAATGATAAAATAGGACATTACGGAACAAATAATATGTAATATATATATAATGTGTGGAATAGCAGCTTTTATAGGAAATAATACAAATGCATTTAAAGAAATATTAAATGCATTATATCAGTTACAAAATCGCGGATATGATTCTGCAGGAATATCAATGATTGATAATAATAATATTATTACACATAAATATGCTAGTACAACAGATAAAAGTGCATTAGAGTTACTTAACGAATTTGAATCTACTTCAAATATTGGTATTGGACATACACGTTGGGCTACACACGGGGCTAAAACTGATATCAATTCACATCCTCACGTATCACACGACGGAAAGTTTTCTTTAGTTCATAATGGTATTATTGAAAATTTTCAAGAAATAAAAAAGTTTTTATTAGAAAATGGTATTGAGAATGTATCTCAAACAGATACTGAGGTAATCGTTAATTTGATATCTTATTATTATAATGAAGAACAAAATATATTAAATGCTATAGAAAAAACTACACAGCGTTTAACCGGTACTTGGGGTATCGCTATTATTTGCATAGATGAACCTAATAAAATATATTGTACTCGTCATGGTAGTCCATTACTAATAGGAATTGACGATAAAATGGCTATGATTACTAGCGAACAAAGTGGGTTCTGTAATCAATTTACAAAATATATTGTCTTAAACAATCAAGATATTTGTTCTATTTGTTTTAATAATGATAAAATTACAATCGACACAAAAGATGTATATACAGAAAAATCAGCATTATCTACAAATAATGAATTAACACCTTTTCCTTATCCTCATTGGACAATTAAAGAAATCAATGAACAAATAGATTCATCATTGAGAGCGATTAGTTTAGGAGGTAGATTACTTTCAAATAATGAAGTTAAATTAGGTGGATTAAATTTAAATAAGGATAATCTTAAAGAAATTGATAATATTATTATTTTAGGCTGTGGTACATCTTATCATTCGGGTATGTTTGGTATACATTTTTTCAAAGAAATTTGTGATTTTAATTGTGTACAACTGTTCGATGGAGCAGAATTTACTCAATATGATATTCCTAAAAAAGGTAAAACGTGTTTAATATTACTTTCTCAATCAGGAGAAACAAAAGACCTTCATCGTTGTATTCAAATAGCCAATGAGAATAATCTTTATATGATTGGAGTAGTAAATGTGGTCGATTCATTAATTGCACGAGAAGTTCATTGTGGTTGCTATCTAAATGCTGGACGTGAAGTTGCTGTAGCTAGTACTAAAGCTTATACATCACAAGTTATTTTATTAAGCATGATTTCTACTTGGTTTTCGCAAATAAAATTAACTCAAGAATTGAAACGCAAACGTATTATTGAAGATTTAAGAAAATTATATTTAGATATTGAAAAAACTATCTCTATTTGTGAAAAACAAATGGATCGTCTGATTCCCCTTTTTAATAATAGAAATAGCTGCTTTCTTTTAGGTAAAAATAAAGGCGAAAGTATTGCTCGCGAAGGCGCGCTGAAGATAAAAGAAATATCTTATATTCATGCCGAAGGATATAGTACAAGTAGTTTAAAGCACGGTCCATTCGCTCTTTTAGACGAAGGATTTCCAGTTATTTTAATTGCACCTGAAGATGAATATTATTCAAAATCATTAAATGCGTATCAAGAGATTAAATCGAGAGAGGCAGAAATTATAATGATTACCGACGATAAAGACTGCGATAAAGATAACTCTGTTATCATTCCTTATAACCTAACATTTAGGCATTTGTTATGTGTTATTCCTCTACAAATTTTAGCTTATAAATTATCTATTTCTCGAGGATTGAACCCCGATATGCCGCGTAATTTAGCAAAAGTGGTTACGGTTGAATAAACTGAATATCCAAAGTGCGTAAATAAGTATGTAAACCTGCGTCTTGTATAGGAAATACCCACGCTTCCTTATCTGAATTATTATAATGTGAATGCCACCAACCAGGTGGCGTTACAAATGTACAGTTTTTTTTCCAAACCATTTTAACAGGATCAACTAAATTACCCTCTTCGTCAATCTCTTTGCTCATTAATGTGTAAACAGATTCTTCTTTTTCAGCTTTATCATCAACATCAACACAAAGATCAATTGCGATTGAATTATGTCTATGAGGTTTTTGTATTGTTTTTGCTGCAATCACATTCATTAATGACCACATCGTATGAGTCAATGTGTTCATTTTTTCTTTTACCATTTGAGTATTTGTTAGCAAAACGCCATTGCGATTTCTATTTTCTGACCCCTTTTCACTGTTAGATTTAGAAACAGCGGTCATAATATCATCTCGTTTATAGTGAACTGGGTCGAATCGTTTTTCTTTAGGTGATGCTTTTAAAAATTTAAAAAGTGGACTATCATCCGCTGTAAAAATAATAGTTCTATTTTCAAAACTTGTATGAACAACCTGTTTTTGCGTAAAAGGTAATATTAATACGTCTCCTTTTTTCCAAATAAATGTTTTAGGGTTCTTTTTACCTATTTCTGTTTTCCCGCTACCATTTACAATATAATACACATGACTTGATGCATTTAATAAATTATCTTCTAGAATATAATTTTTTTTAAAATGAAAATAACGAACAAATAGAGAAGGAGATTCTATAACACTTTTATTAAAAGTAATTTGACGAGGATATAATTCCGGAATAATGGGTACAACTGCGTTTGTATATTCTAGAAAAATTGGATTATTCATTATAATAATTATAATGAATATTTTTTATGTGTTTTTTTTTGTATTATAAAAATATATACATATAACTAATGAAAGTATCTATAATAGGATTAGGATTTGTAGGGGGTGCGATGTTAAAAAGTTTTAAAGAAAAAAACGTTCACGTAAAAGGGTATGATAAATATAAAGAAGATACTGACTCATTTGAAGATTGCATCGATTCTGATATATGTTTTTTAGCCCTTCCTACCATTTTTGACGAAGAAAAATTATCATATGATAGATCGTGCATTATTGAGGTTTGTAAACAACTTTCTGATGCTTTATATTATGGAATAGTCGTAATTAAAAGTACAGTAGAACCACAAACTACCAAAGAATTATCGATAATGTTTCCTTCTTTAAAATTGGTTCATAATCCAGAATTTTTAACAGCCGCAACTGCTTACAATGATTTCCATAATCAAAAACATATTGTATTAGGAAAAGGGAATAATACAAACGATAGTGATATTGATGTATTAAAACGATTTTACAGTCGTTACTATGAAGATGCTGATATTTCTATTTGTACATCTAATGAATCAGAATCAATGAAAAGCTTTGTTAACTGTTTCTATGCTGTAAAAATTCAATTTTTCAATGAATTATATATTTTATGTGAAAAAACAGATTGTGATTATAACACCGTTAAAGAGTTGATGCTTAAAAATAAATGGATAAATCCAATGCATACAAATGTACCCGGTACAGATGGAAAACTAAGTTATGGTGGATATTGTTTTCCAAAAGATACTAATGCATTGTTACAATATATGAAACGTGAAGAAACTCCACATGGAGTTTTATCCGCAACAATAGAAGAACGTAATGAAATGAGACAAGATAATGTAAATATAAAAAAAAAAGATAAAAAAGATTTTGAAGAAGGATTCGATTAAATTTAATATTTTTCGTATAAAATTGTTATATATAGCAATTTTATGTTTCCATTAAAAAAAATACAAGCACATTATGTAAATGAAAGAAATATAATTACTAGTGTAAATATTAATAATCATGAAAAGATTCCAAAAAATATAATAATTGTTAATTTAGCAAACTATGAATATTCATTTAATATGGAATATTTTATTAAATATCATAAAGACTTTCATGTTATGGTTATTAACAATGATACGGACGCGAATAGTTGCTTTGATTTATATAAAGATGAAAAACACAAAAAAATATACACAAGAATTAATTCTTTAGAGATAAAAGGCCTATATTTAAAACTATATTTACTATTACATAAAGGTGGAATATCACTGTCTCCATATATTTATTTTTCACATAGTGATTTCAAAATACATCAATTATTAAATAATGAATATTTTATGCATAATACGACCAATAACGATATAAATTTATTTATTTCTAGTGTGTATCCAAATAATTCAATAATTAAACAAGTATTTAAGGAGTTAAATGATCTAATTATCTCAAATGATTATAATTATAAGAATATAGACATATTAAAAAACTTGGAAAGTCAATTAACTACAAAGTACTCTTTTTGGAATAAAATGAAAACAACACGCAATTTATATGGATATTACGAAAATAATAAATTTGTAGTAGGATTTAATAATACTACTTTCGGACACATTGCTATTTTTATACCAGATTATACATTTCATGAAAAAATTAATAAATATTCTTTATTCTATAGTTTGAAATTAGACGGATGTATTCAGGTATCAAGTGACGAAAAAAAAATATATGATATATTGAACGTAAATACCATTATATATAATGGTACACCTTCTATATGTAAATACCAAAATGATTATTTATTTTTAAAACGTTGGGTATCTTATCAAATGAATCGTGATGGAGTATCTCATGGTAACAATAAGATGTTTAGTATAAATACTATTGAAAAATTGAATAGTAACTTTCAATCTATAGATACACCTACAGAATTAGAAGATAAAAAAGAATTAGAAATCCATTATAAAAAACCATTTGCTTTGGTGAACGGAATTGAAGATCTACGAATTTTCCAACATAATGATTCTATATGGTGTTCAGGATCTGTTATTGAAAATGGAAAAATCGGCGTTTTTATCTCGAAATTAGAAATAAATGAAAATGATTATAATCTTACACATAAAAATATGATAAAACCAGATTTTTATAATAATGAATGTGTGGAAAAAAATTGGTGTTTATTTTCGTTTAAAGGAACATTAAAGGTTGTTTATATGTGGTTTCCGTTAACCATTTGTGATTTTAATAATGAAACGTCGTCTCTTTCAATTTATCAACACAAATATAATGTTCCGGATTTTTTTAGAGAGGTTAGAGGAAGCACACCAGGTGTACAATACAAAAATGAAATTTGGTTTATTTTACATAAAACCAAAATATTGAGAAACGGTACTGGAAATTATTTACATTTTTTCGCAGTATTCGATTTAGAAATGAATTTTAAAAGACACAGCGAATTATTTAAATTTGAAAACTATCAAGTAGAATTCTGTGCCGGTTTAATAATTGAAGACAGACATTTTATAATTACATTCAGTTGTTTAGATAATCAAAGCTATTTAATTACGGTGGATCATGAATATATTAAAAATGAATTATTGTGGTTTTGAATAAAATAGTAGATGATTAATATAATTATAATTATATATATTATATTTATTAATGGAATATAAGGAGTATAAAATAGATATGTTTGACTTAATAATTTGCGGACCCCAAAATCATTATATACCGGGTGAAAATGTTATTAAACACATTTAAAAACATGGTATTTGGGCTCCATTAGAAACAAAATATTTAACACAATCATTAAGTGAATCTGATAAAAACAATTTGACTTTTGTAGATGTTGGTTCAAATAGTGGATATTTTACATTAATTGCTCTTACACCTTTGAACATTTAAAACGCCGACTTTAAATATTTTTGATACCATATTATACCAGTTCCGTCTCTTTTTAAATGATGGTCGCCATTTATTATAAAATATTTTTTACAAGTATTTGTTTCTTTATCTAAAAGTTCTTCAGTTATATCTATATAATAACAATTTTTACAATTAATATTATTAACTTTTTTACTTAAAATATTATTAAACATGATGATTTCTTCTGTTCGTTTTTTTAAAGAACCTATTTGTTTAGTTGGATTAAAAATATTTTCAATATCTGCTTTTGATGAGACATTTTTAATAGCATTATGGGAATTAATACATTTTATCATTTCTTTTTCTTCTAATGATGGTAGATGTAATCCCATTACATATAAAACTTTAAATTTACCTGATATTTTATTTATAAATTCAATATATTTATCAATAGTATCTTCAATAAAATCTCTTATTTCTATATTTTCTTTTTTTAATTTATATGGATAAACCCATTCTAAATCTACTTTACCAAACATTATAAATAGTTTATCGTATTTTAAACTATTAGCCAAATTTATTATTTGATTT
>Ga0257110_1000215_pt1 | contig 29748 bp, 20 predicted proteins | sample LP_taG_7_FD_190184 | JGI IMG/M metagenome (GOLD analysis project Ga0257110, IMG submission 190184) | Marine microbial communities from Northeast Subartic Pacific Ocean, Canada - LP_J_2015_P26_10m | ecosystem: Environmental > Aquatic > Marine > Oceanic | place: Canada: Northeast Subartic Pacific...
ATTTGTTACACCATCGCTAAAAGCATTTCCACCAATACCTTCTGTGCTTTGTATTTGAAACGGATGTCCTCCTGACCGATTATCAAAACGATATTTTTCGCCTCTTACTAAATAAATAGTAGGATTTAAAGCAACATTTAGATTACCAGAACCTGTAAAGGTATATGCCGACGAACCGGACGCACCGATTCTCCAAATACTCGTATATTGCAACTTATCGTATGCTGATTGGAAGTCACGTGTTGTTTCACTTGATAAATCACTTATTTCACGAAATAATTCAGTTGATGTATATGATGATAAATCACTTATTTGTACTAAAATCTCACTTGAAATTGTGCTTATTGTATGAAATGTAATAGAAGACAGTTCGCTTATTTCAGTAGATATATTGTCATTCAATTCCGATATTCCTGTTGATAATTCACTAGATGTATAACTAGAAAGATCAGATATTTCATACGATGTTAATGATTGAACACTACTTATTTCAGCAGAAGTCTCGCTGCTCAAATCTGATATTTCGATGCTTAATGTGTGAAAAGTCAAAGATGATAAATCACTTATTTCTTTTGAGGTATCACTGGAAAGATCCGATATTTCGGTGCTTAATGTGTGAAAAGTCAAAGATGATAAATCGCTTATATCTCGTTGACTTTGACTACTTAAATCAGATATTTCTATTGATAATTCACTGGAAGTATATGATGATAAATCGCTTATTTCATATGATGTTAACGATTGAACAGTGCTTATTTCGAGTGAAGTTTCACTGGAAAGATCCGATATTTCTGTACTTAATGTATTAAATACAATAGAAGACAGATCTTGTATATCCTCTTGATTCTTCTTGTCGTTTATTACCAATTGACCCTTCATATTGGAATGTGCCGTGCATTGATAATACAATACAGACGGCGCATTGAATGGTACATCTATTATAATATCGGTGTTATGACCCCCACTATTATTTGTTACACCATCGTTAAAAGCATTTCCGCCAATTCCTTCTGTACTTTGTATCTGAAACGGATGTCCACCTGAACGATTGTCGAATCTGTATTTTTCACCCCTTACTAAATAAATAGTAGGATTTGAATCTCCGTTTAAGTTGCCAGGACCTGTAAAGGTATACGCACTCGCGCCAGATGCTCCCAATTCCCAAATACCAGTATATTGGAATGTATTTTTGATTGAATTAATATCTCGTACTGTCTCGCTGGAAAGATCAGATATTTCGGTGCTTATCCTATGAAAAGTAATAGAAGATAGGTCACTTATATCTCGAGTTGTTTCACTGCTTAAATCTGAAATTTCTCTTGATAATTCACTGGAAGTATATGATGATAAATCGCTTATTTCATATGATGTTAACGATTGAACGCTGCTTATTTCGAGTGAAGTTTCACTGGAAAGATCCGATATTTCTGTACTTAGTGTGTGAAAAGTAAGAGAAGATAGGTCTTGTATATCCTCTTGATTCTTCTTGTCATTTATTATCAATTGCCCCTTCATGTTGGAATGCGCCGTGCATTGATAATACAATACAGATGGTGCATCGAATGGTACATCTATTATAATATCAGTGTTATGTCCACCGCTATTATTTGTTACACCATCGCTAAAAGCATTTCCGCCAATTCCTTCTGTACTTTGTATCTGAAACGGATGTCCACCTGAACGATTGTCGAATCTGTATTTTTCACCCCTTACTAAATAAATAGTAGGATTTGAGTCTCCATTCAAATTACCAGGACCGGTAAAAGTATATGCGCTTGAACCGGATGATCCCAATTCCCAAATACCAGTATATTGGAATGTATTTTTGATTGAATTAATATCTCGTACTGTCTCGCTGGAAAGATCCGATATTTCAGTGTTTATCGTATGAAAAGTAAGAGAAGATAAATCAGTTATATCTCGTGTTGTTTCGCTGCTTAAATCTGAAATTTCTCTTGATAATTCACTAGAAGTATATGATGATAAATCGCTTATTTCATATGATGTTAACGATTGAACAGTGCTTATTTCGAGTGAAGTTTCACTGGAAAGATCCGATATTTCTGTACTTAGTGTGTGGAAAGTAAGAGAAGATAGGTCACTTATAACTCTGGTTGTTTCGCTGCTTAAATCTGAAATTTCCTGAGATAAATTATTTGAAAGTGTTATAAAATGATTTGTTTCTCTATTAGATAAATCAACAACCTTTGATATAAGAGAGGTCACGGTCGAATCACTAAGATCTTTCACAAATAATTCTAATTCTCGAAGAGTATCTAATGATTCGCCTGCTCCACCAATCACATCTGAAATATCATTGTATATTCGTGAATGTAGTATATTACTTAAATCTAGTATATCTCTCAACGTCTCGCTACTTAATGTTGAAATTTCATCTACTATAGTGTTCGATAGAAATTCTTTTGTCGCGCTTATTTCAGTTGAAGTTTCACTAGAAAGATCCGATATTTCAGTGCTTAATGTGTGAAAAGTAAGAGACGATAGGTCACTTATATCTCGAGATGTTTCGCTTGTCAGATCCGATATTTCGCGCGATAGTTCACTTATTTCGATTGAAGTTTCGCTAGAAAGATCCGATATTTCAGTGCTTAATGTATTAAATACAATAGAAGAAAGCTCCACTAGCTCGCTCCCTTTTTCCAATCTTAAAACACTTAGTTCCCTGGACAATTCATTTGAAGTATATGATGATAAATCGCTTATTTCATATGATGTTAACGATTGGACACTGCTTATTTCACTTGAAGTTTCACTGGAAAGATCCGATATTTCTGTACTTAGTGTGTGGAAAGTAAGAGAAGATAAGTCACTTATATCTCGAATTGTTTCACTGCTCAAGTCCGATATTTTCATTGATAATTCACTAGAAGTATATGATGATAAATCGCTTATTTCATATGATGTTAACGATTGGACACTGCTTATTTCACTTGAAGTTTCGCTGGAAAGATCCGATATTTCTGTACTTAGCGTGTGGAAAGTAAGAGAAGATAGATCACTTATATCTCGAGTTGTTTCACTGCTTAAGTCCGATATTTTCATTGATAATTCACTAGAAGTATATGATGATAAATCGCTTATTTCGTATGATGTTAACGATTGAACACTGCTTATTTCACTTGAAGTTTCACTGGAAAGATCAGATATCTCTGTACTTAATGTGTGGAAAGTAAGAGAAGATAGATCACTTATATCTCGAATTGTTTCACTGCTTAAGTCCAATATTTCTGTACTTATGGTGTGAAAAGTAAGAGAAGATAAGTCACTTATATCTCGAATTGTTTCACTTCTTAAATCCGATATTTCCTGTGAAAAAATATGAAAAGCGATAGATGAAAGATCCGAAATATCACGAACACCTTGACTTGATAAATCTCTTATTTCAATAGATAACTTTTCAAAAATTGTACTAGATAGGTCGGTTATTGTTCCTGTATTATCGGTATTTAATTGAGCAATATCATTCGTAATGTTGCTAATCCCTTTTTTACCTATGTATTTAAAAAATGTAAGGTATGGTGGATTAGATGTGTTTACTGTTTCTGTTGGTGTATCTGGAAAATTAATGATACCATTTTTTATATCGAAAATCCAATTACCACCGGTAGATGTACTAGGGATCTGTTCGTTGGTAGATACCCCTGACGATGGATATAATTTGTATAAATATGGTGCACTACTTCCTTCTTGGTTTTTATTGAATTGTATAGAGTCGCTCAAGACATTGTTTCCACTCGCGTCAAGTTTATAGTAGGATTTTTCATTGCTTCCTGGAACGGGCTCTAATTTCAATTTAATATAATTGCGTATCGTTTGTGTTGTATCTTCTACAATTGATGATGTAGAGTTGTAACTATTAAAATTGGAATCACTTAATTGTACCTGTGAACTGGTTACTGGTGTGTTAAAACTTGGATCTAATGGGATGTTACTTATAAACACGTCTTCACCTAAAACATAATTATTTGCCTTAACATTTGTTTCATTAAAATAAGGCTTTGTTTCGTCTGTATTGGGAAACCCCAAATAGTTTTTGAACAAAAAGTCCACTCTTTCTTTTATATCTAACGCGGAAGTATCCGACATACGATATATATATAATTCACATTATATATATATTAAGTAAGTGTTACGAATTATTAAATTCGCTATATTTTTATAATTATCCTACTGATAAATCGTTGTTAAATGCAATGTATATAGTGATATTCGTGCTACCATTTGTTGTGTCTAAAATAGGTCCCCAATTGGTTGAATTTTCTTCAAAAATACATCCATAATTTGATTTATTTTCTCCTTCAAAAATAGTATCGAGCGATTGTCCGGCGTCTTGTGAATACCAAATCGCACTAGGGCTATATCCTCTCGACAAATTACCAATTCTAGAGCTACTATTATATGTTTGTTGAATAAATCCTAAAACATTACTATTAGAACTATTTTTTAAATATCCCAACACGGTTGATGTAAAATAATAATTTTGTGAAAGAAGGTTGTAAATATTTAAATATGTGTACTGAATACCTGAAACAGTAGCATTCGTCGCATTTGATTCTGTAAATTGAAAGGCAATCCATTTGTATTTATTTCCTGATCCAGTAGTTGAACCATTCAAATAATAACCCGTATTTCCACTATTATAACTAAGACTACTGGTAAAACTACCTTCTCCAGGAGGCTTTAACCATGTATATCCGGTGACATCCGGGTATGGTTGTGAAATGTTGCTTCTAAATCTCCCATTTATAAACAACAATGTCCAGTCATTAAGAGTCTGTTCGTGGTTTGTTATACTTGTAGTTGAAATTGTATTTAATTGTGTTCCCAATACACTCATATTGCTTATCTCTCCCAATCCGTTTATTGAAATGAGCGGTGTTGTGATTTTTGAACTACTCTTGTTAAAACTAGAGTAGTCGCAATAATAAGTAAATGTTTGATTATTTGTAATATTTGTATCTCCGTTTAAGTTAAACGATTTCTCGTTTATAGATATAGAATCACTTGGTGATTTATTTACTGATGTAGGCATGCCTATAGTTTGTGTAAAGTATATATCTCTAAATCGAGACGATGTTTTACTATCTATTAAACTGCTATTAAATAAATACTCTCCTGTTGTAACGATATCAGATCTGTCTATATTTATTTTTCCACTATAACTCGACGACGATCGATTTGTTTTACTTATACTATTGATCAATCCCACAGTTATTCCGGCAGGGGATGACGAATGGTATCTTGTGTATTGGTACTGTGAATTTATATTACTATATGTTCTATTAAACGATACATCAAATGTCTTGACGCTAGGGATACCCATACAATATGAAATTGCGGTTATATAGTTATCTGTTCCATTTCTGGTAATTGTAGGAAGTCCTGTTATTTCATCAATGTAAACTTTAAAAGTAGAAGATATACTATTGCCTCCTACATCGCTATGTTTATCAAAAGTATAATTTAACGAATACCCTAACGATGAAGGAATACCAATATTAGAATGGAGAATATCTTGAACACTAAATGTTCCGTTTAATCGAAAGCCTTGCCGTTTTGTATTTCCATTATATGGGTCATATTCAGACGGAGATGAAAAATAATCAGTACTATTTCCATTTTTATTTGTTCGTGTTGATGTTATACCAAATCCGCCATATACTAATTCCTGTTGTATTGTTCCGTCTATTGAAAATGTAATTTCTGTTAAATTATTACTATTATCAATAAATTTTCCAAAACCAACCTGTGTATTTTGTTGAGTAGAATAATAAGGGAGAGATATTTCAAATGTTCGTGAAGAATTTAATAATTGTAGATAATCATTATCGGATTTATTTAAATATCTAACACTTGAGTTACTAAGATTATCGCCCGACCACGAACCGCCGGTTGGCGTTGATATTCGATAAGCATATGTTGAAACTGAAAACCATGATGATGTCGGCGAACTAGCCCCGCTACTCGATGGTAATCTGGTGAACGATGAAGTGATTATACTAGACGATTGTGAATACGATGTATTGGATGTTAGATTATTTCTTACTGCTGTAAAAAAACGATACTTTGTTCCAGCACGTAAACTACTTATTGGTATCGCGTAATTGGTGTTTTTTGCTATATTTGAAACACTCGTATTGGTTTGTATATTTGTATTTGTAATTGAGATTCCAGAAACGATAGAAGAGGTTGTTTCAAAGTCAAAATATGTATTGGAAGCGTCTATTAAAACACCATTCGACAATGGGGCATTTAATTCCGTTTCAGCAACATAATAGTTAAATGTTATAGAACTGTCAGACGCGATAGAATTTTCTGAAGAAAATTGTGGTATCGAAGGTGCTAGAGCAGTTGCAAATGCTAACCCATAAAAATACAGTGATCGGTTGTCTATGGTGGGATAATTTTCTGAATGATTCGTTCCGTATATTCTAACATCAAATTGGTCAGTTTTACTTAAAATATTATTTATTGAATTCGAGTTTGATTGTTCTTGACTAACTTTATTGATAGTTAATGATTTATAAGACAGCGAATTATAATTTTCATTATTACCAAATGTTTTAGGCCATATGCCAGTTGTAAATGTAATCCATGTATTTGTATTATTATCATAAGTTGAATTACCTGTATTAATGTTTCCTGAAATTTCGAGTGTAATATTGTCGATAAAAGGTATGTTCTTCGACTTTAAGGCGGTTTGAAATGCTAATTTTGCCAATATTGTGTCGCTTGCGTTGGCTAATATATTATCATATGTCCAATTTATGGTAACATCAGCTGCTGTAGAAATTACATCGCCACTAATAGAGAAGGTAGATGGCTGCTGTGTCATCATTTCAAAAAATGTTTGATTTCTAGTGTTTATTTCTATTCTATTAGCTACATTTACAGAAAGATCATTAATATCACCTAGTAATTCATTCTTGACAGCATTTATTGCGGAGGTTGTTTGACCCGATAAATCACCCAATCCACTACTAGATTGAGTTGACAACGAAGCAATATTGTCTGATAAATCTTGCATTTTGTTTAAAATTGTACCTATTCCGCCACTAGCATCTGTTGGGTCGCCCAATACATCCGCAATTTCTTTAAGAGTATCCAGTGTAGCGGGAGCGTCGGTTAAAAGCGCAGTTAACTGACCGTTTATTGTTGATATCGCACCATCGATATTAGCTTCTTTGGAAATAGCTCGATCTATTTCCTGAGCAAGATTCAGAGATATATCGGATATGTCATTTGTTGGAACAAAATGCGTTCCATCAAATTTTACAAATTGTCCTTCTATAATAGAATTTAAACTAACATCTGAAAGATCTGTTAATACTTCCTTTGTTATATTGGTTAACCCCAACCCTTTATATATAAAATCATTGATTTTACCACCGCCTATCAATGCAGTTAAATTTTTAGCAGCATCGGCGCTTCTACGATATGTTATTTCTAATTTATTTGAATCGCTATAAGTAAGCGCGGTGTTTGTTACGATTGACCCATTGAAATCTAATTCTCCTATCGAAACTTGTGACCCGTCTACAACCGTACTTACTACCAATCTCCAGTACTGATATTGTTTCGGAGAAGAAAGAGTAACCGTATAATTATTGAAATTACTATTACTGTACCAAGAATCTCTACTTAAATCTGTAATACTTGATATTTCTGTCCATGAAGAAGGATCGTTCGACGCAAATACTTTAAAGTTTGAAGGGTGTGTATCAATAACAGATGTTGTAGTATTTTGCTGTGGTTTAATAGTAAATGAATTTACTTTAGTTGAAATACCTGTAATGTCATTGTCTCCCATATCAACTTGTATCCATTCGCCCGAATACCCTTGGGTCACTTCTGACCCTTGATAAATTCCCGAACTGTATGTTCCGGTTGATGATTTCCATGTATTACTGTCTTGTCCAGTGAGTTGTCCATCAAATGCTTTTGAAGATGTCGATGAAGTAGAACTTTGTTCAGTAGAAGCAGAATATGTTTGAGTAGTCAAAGTAGAATTTGGACTAGTTAATAAAGCAGTTCCTCCGCCTAATTCAGTCAGTTGTTTTAATATGACATTACCGTTTTCTATGTCTATTGTATTATACGAAGCATTCGCGTCATCGTATCGAACTGTGAAATTCGTTGAGTCGTATGTAGTCAGAGCGCTTATATCTTTAGTGAAATTTATTTCAATAGTACCTTTGTTTAGACTTACATCCGTTAATACAGGAACAATACTTTCTACCATATTTTGAGACAAATTGCCCAATCTGACATTAATGTTTTCAGACAAATCCTTAATATTAATATCAAACTGTGCCATATAAGATAATAATTCTTGTTCGTAGTAACTAATATGATTGAAATATAAGAATCGTTGAACCGGTAATTCGTTGACTGTTTTTAAATTATCATTGGTACCAGAACCAGGTTGATATTGAAGTTCAATGTTTGATAAATCACTTAAAGTTCTCAAGGTTGGAACAATGGCCAGACCCTTTACTTCTGATTCTGTCAAATAATTAGAATACATTCTAATTTCGTCGATTGCTCCCAAACTATTGTAAGAAGCATCCCGTGACAATATATCTATGTCCGGGAATGTTGTGTTGGCTTCAATATAAATATGATGCCATCCAGAAAATGAACCACTCGACAAATCTGGTGTAATTTCGTATACGCTAGGATGTGGGTGTACATTTCTTGGGGATAATTGATGAGGTTGTCCATCAAAATAAATTGTTTTTAAATTTCCACCATATGCAATTAATAGATCGTTTTCTCCAAGTATCTCCGTTACATCGTAAATATCAGAAGAAATATCACTGGCTACCAACCATGATGAATTACTACATTCATAATCCTTTACCCAAAACGATATTGCTTTTACATTGTTCTTCATCAATGATGAGGGGATTTGATATATTGCTTCGCCTGAAACACCTTTTTTTGCATATCCTAATGGATTTACACCTTGTACGTATACGCCATTGTCTTGAAAGTTCCCTATATGTCGTTGGTCTTCAAATGATTCAAGAAAAACGCGGTTGGAAATATCGGTAATGTTTATGATATGTTGATTGTTTGAACTATCAGTGATAACATTACTACTATAGTCAGTAGTTAAATACACATTTCCATCTGTAACATACATCCCTCCCAAACGAACATTTACACTGTTTTGTTTTAATTGGAAATTTCCAATCTCGTAGTTTTCCAAGTAATTGATTGATGTGTCGAATACCAATTCTATTATAGAATTATTACACAAGTCGATGTTTGATAGTTTGGATGTAGATATAACATTATATGAATTCGACAATTGTGAAGTAGATATTGAATTATATGAATTACCAGACTGATTAATATCGGAGACTGAAATAACATTTCCTTGAATTGTAATATTATTCCCAGCAACCAATCGACTAGCTATATTGTTTGACAAATCTACAAAATAATCCCACCGAACAGCTGCCGAATTTATAGTTTGGTGTAACTCTGGTAAATCGTCTACTGGATCTGGAGGAGGATTTACTAAACCATAAATATTATCTGATGTTAATAATAAACCAGACATTAATATAATATAAAATTAGACAAAAATTAATTGTATATTACTATTTGATACGATATGTGAATATAGTTATGAGTTTATTGTTGAGTAGATACCAAATACACTTTAATGTTCTCTATTGCCCTAGAACTAAGTTTGCGTTTTCCGGTTTTAGTTGTTACCATAAAACCTTTTAAATCACCCGGTGTTTTGTTAAGAACATTTATAAGACGATAGATTGTATTGTATTTTTTTAATATCTGCATTGCCGTATCCACGCTTATATTTGGTATTTGACTTAGCATGATAACATCGATGTTTTCTGGTGTAATGTTGCCTTTTTTCTCACGTTTTACATATTTGCTATATTTAAGCGACGGGTTTGTATCAACCGTTTCATGGGTTATTGATTGAACTGCTTCGCTTTTAAGGGTTACATTGAATTTTGTTTTGAGTTGTTCGGAATTAGGATCAATATCAGAATCATCAGAAGATATTGTCTCGATGCTTTTACATTTTAACGCCGTAGTTACATTTTCATAATATGGCTTTTTTGGCGGAGATAATTTCTCCGATTTTTCTATTTTTACAGCTATATGAAATAAAAATTCAGCAGTCTCTACTAGAGTATTTGTTCTCAATACAGAAAATCCTTTGTGATACATTAAACTTACCAATGCACTGTAAATTGTGTCCGAAGTAATTCTAGTATAACGGTTGTTCCACATTGAAATATTACCCTCTATTAAATACATGATATTATGATTATGAACGCTGCAATTTGTTAAACGGTACGATTGTTCACTGTAACGACCGTCTTGGATCGAACTTGCTAAATCATTTATAGTTTTTCTTTCTATTAAGAGTTTCTCATTTCCATGTTTGTCTTTTATAATCACATCTGAGAGGGGTAGATTTTCTACAATAATTTCAATGGATTTATATTTTGTGTTCATTATTTTGATAGAATTTACAAGTTGAATTAATTTTTTTTCTCTATAATCAATTACTATTTTCATTTATTTATTATTGCTTGTGATTGTTTTAAATTACTTATTTAATTAAGTTATTTAATAAAAATATTATTTTATGAGTCATACATTAAACGCGCGTTTTTTTCCTGTGGATGCTAGCAGAGGTTCTTCTTCCAGATGGAGTATATACAATGCGTTGTTTCATTAATTGGCCAGGACTCATTGACAAATTTCTACTAAGAATACGCTTTCTGGTATTTTTAATACGAGTTTTTTCTTTTTTCTTTGCGTTTTTAATAATAACTTTCCTTGCTATTTTTGAATATTTACCCGATCCACCTATTTTCGCAAGAGCAGTGCGTTTTTTTACGCGCTTTCTTTTTGATATTGTTTTCCTTTTGCTTCTTTTAGTTCTCTTAATTGTTTTTTTCATTGTTCTCTTAATTGTTTTTTTCATTGTTATTATATATTTATGTAACAAAAAAATGTCGTCATTATTTATTTACTTTTATTATTTTTAACGCGCTCTTTCAATTCTTTTATTGTCATCTCGAACAATTGCTTTTTATGTTTTGGGTTGCTTTTTTTATTGCGTTTATTTGATTTGGTGTTTCCGTTTCGTTTCTTTTTCATTTTTTTGGTTTTCTTGTTATGCTTTTTCTTATTGTGATTTTTCTTGTTTTTATGTGATTTCTTTTTGGTTTTATTGAGTTTTTTGGTACGTTTTTTGGTTTTGTTGTTTTTGCGGACGTTGTGCTTCTTTTTCCCACCTATAACTGGAACACCCACCTTGCCTTCGTTGTCATCTAATTCCATAAGTGTACCCGTCATTTTTGGCGTGTTCTTGACATGGTTTGTAGAATCACCATATTTACCTTCTTGAGATTTTATACTAACTCTATTATATACATTCATTAACTCCATAATACTATTTTTTGCATTCAGTAATACAACGGGGAATATATTATTGATTTTAACATCTCCTGGTTTAAACAACTCATTTAAATCACTCATAGAAATTACCTCTACAGTGTCTGTTGTTTTCTTATCTGACTCATTTAAATCACTCGTAGAAATTACCTCTACAGTGTCTGTTGTTTTCTTATCTGACTCATTTAAATCACTCGTAGAAATTACCTCTACAGTGTCTGTTGTTTTCTTATCTGACTCGTTGTAATACTCTTCATATTTGTAATACTCTTCATATGTATTATTAATGGTAGTTAGTTTATTATTATAATCATACAAGACATCATACAACCGTATAGCATCATTATATTTACTCGATACAATATCTGGTTCATACTCCAACACAGGTTCATTATTAAATATATTTCTATCTTTTAATTGTTGCCATATTTTATCATTATCATTATATTCGTCATCCGTGTCTGTTTCAAACCCATGTTCAATGTTAAATAAGTATTGTATGTTTTCTATTGTTTCAGGCGTTATACTGGTATTAAATGCTTCGATTTTAGAGAGCAATGATCCGCTATTGTCGTAATTAATTTCGGTTAAAAAATTAGTGTTTGTTTCAATGGATTCTTTACCATTATTCTCTTTAATATTTTCAATCACTACCTGCTCTTCAATAAAATTATCTATTATCAATTCGTTTATCTTATGAAAAATAGCAATTTCATTGTAATGTTCTAATATTAGATTATGAATATCTTCATATGCGGTATCTTCACTGTTACCATCACTGTCCCCACGTATTCGTTTTGTTGGTTCCTTTCCTTCATCATCATCCTGACGTTTTCGTTTTGTTGGTACCTTTCCTTCACCATCATCGTAGCCGTTCCCACCAGTTTGTAATTCAGTTAACTGTGCAAATGCTCTATCAATTAATGCTATTATACTGTTTAATTTATCGGATAATGGATTTACTTCTACATTTTCTACCATTTTTAAAAGTTTACCTTTTGTTTTCATTAAAAATGAATTTCCGCCAATGTTTATATTAGAACGACGCCCTTCACCTTCTGGAACAATTGTTTTGTATTTTCCCGTCTTACCCCTCAATCCATGTAATATCATTTTTAATCTGTCTCGATTGTTTATCTTATCTTTAAATGAATACTTCTTTATTTTTTCTGCTAACTTGTTTATTTTAACAGTAGTTTTATCAATCTCATTTTGTAAGGTTATGTAATTATTCAAATCAATCGCATTATTTTTATCATACACATCCTTTAACAACAAAGTTAATGAGTAAACAAACTCATATATTTCGTTTTTATAGAAATTTATGTATAGAAATTTCAAAAAATTCTTATATGTTTCATTATTAAATTGTACATCATTATTAAATGGTATATTAAAGTTGTATATGTTTAATTTATCAAATGGTTTAACCATTTCAATGTATTTATTTATTAATGTTGAATTGTTTTTTTTAATTGTTTCTAATTCTTTTTCTTCAATAGACGCTTGTCTATTTTTTTCATTTTTTAATTGATTTAACTTTTCTTCAAGTTGTGTTTTTGCGTCACCACTTAAAATACTTTCATGAATCGCAATTGTAAGACCAGAACCTGGAATTTTTTTGTCTCTAAAATGATTACAATATACAATAACCGGTGTTTTATATAATATAGCATGTCCTAACAAAGGCCTGTCATATGTAACCAACCAAGGTATTTTGCCTTCTTTTTGTAAGTATCCACAATATAGTGCCTGTATTGCGTCTCCGAATCGTTTCATTAGATAGTGCATATCTGTATATTTTTTTGCTTTTGTTTCTTCTTTTTTAAGCTGTTTAAAACTGTTGGAGTCACTTATTGTTGTAAATAATTTTTTTAATAAGTCTCTCAACATTGCTATAGTTTGTTGTTTTTTATCTGATTTTTGAAGAAAGGTGTGAGGAACCGCATATTTCTTTTTAGCATGTTTTTTTGTATTTTGATTAGGATTAATTAAAGCATACGCTTTGTGATTTTCACCTGTGTACAATGTTATATCACAATTACTAGAAAACAAAACTGTATTGTTTTCTTCAATATTTATAATGGGATACTTACTGTTCTCGTAATTAGGAATTTCCAATACTTCTTGAATGCTATTGTAATATACCCTTTCAACATCACTATTAACCGTTGTTAACATGTCCTTGGTTTTAGGGTTACTTTTACCGGCAGGATCTATCCTTGTAGCAGCACAATCCAACCAATTGAAATAATGTGTATAGTTATTTATAGCATCAAATAAGCCTTTTTGCGTATCAACAACGAGTTCTATATTACGATATGGAATACGTCCGTTGTTATTTGGAATTTCATCATTGGTTTTAATTTCATCATTGGTTTTAATTTCATCAAATAGCATTTCGATGGCTGTGTTAATAGGATTTTTTTTGGTTGTTTCATCATAATTAATAAAAGTATACTCGCTTAAAATATTAGTAGTTGGTAACTCTTTATTAGAACCCATAGTCCAATGTTTCATTTCATTTCTTTTTAAACCTATTACATTTTCTAAATATTTATCTTCATCTTTAACACTACATGTTAAATTAGGTTTAGTTGGATTTATTAGATTATTGCTTTTCATTGCCGTTTCTAAATTTTCAAAAGATATATTTTCTTTAAAATCATGAATATTATCAAGCAATGAAGCACAATACATAATATTCTTATATTCATGATGCGGCAATTTCATATTCTCAACACTATTTAAATGAATATCTAAATAATTGGATGCAAATGATGTCATATTCTATATATAAGTAATTGATTATATTATTTATCAAACTAGTTTAAATACAGTTTGGGAATAATATATATTATGGCAGCAATTATCAGCAAAGAAATTATTCAAGACGGAGATGTTAGTAAGGAAGAAGAAGATTATATATTTAATCCCTACAATGAAAACAATGTAGAAATAACAGAAGCAGAAGTTTCTGTTATTTTAAAGAAATATGGGTTGCCTAGCACGTTTCATAACTTCAATCTATACAAACGATCGTTTGTTCATAAATCATATTGCAAACGCCCTAAAATAGAGAATGAAGAAAATGGTGTTATTATTGCCGAACGACCGGATAAGTGCATGACACTTAAAACCAAATCCAATGAACGGTTGGAATATTTGGGCGATGGTGTGTTGGAATGCATTACTAAATACTATTTGTATCGTAGGTTTCCAAAGGAGAATGAAGGGTTTTTGACCGAAAAGAAGATCGCTCTGGTGAAAAATGAATCCATTGGAAAAATGGCATACGAGATGGGACTCAATAAATGGTATATTCTGTCAGCAAATGCCGAAGAAAAGAAAACCAGAACAAATCTTAAAAAATTGGGATGTTTGTTTGAAGCCTTTTTAGGTGCTTTATTTTTGGACTTCAACAAAATCCAAATCCACGATGATGGAAAATGGTTTGATAATGTATTTGTAACTGGTCCTGGATTTCAAATGGCACAAACTTTTGTGGAAAAGGTGTTTGACGAACATGTAGATTGGATGAATTTGCTACAGAAAAATGACAACTATAAAAATTTGCTACAAGTGAAACTTCAAAAAGCATTTCAAGTGACTCCTATATATAGAGAAATTAGCGAATGGGACGAGGACATGGGATATCATATGGGTGTCTTTTTATGCATTGGTTATAATCAGCATAGCGTTAATTTACATTCTTATATGAAGGTAGAACATTTAGAGAAAAAATACAAAAATAGTAGTGTTTTAGAAGATATTGAATATTATCTGGAAAATGTAGACACCAACTTGTTTTTGTATTTGGGAGAAGATACGCATAAAATTAAAAAAAAAGCAGAACAATCCGCTTGTTTAAAAGGATTGAAGCTACTAGATAACAATTATTAAATTTATAATTATAAGATACAATGATATAAAATTACGAATAAATCATATGTAATTTTATATAAACATAAAACTTTTATTATAAGTAAATTATATATACAATGAGTTCCCTTCTCGATAGATTAAAGATTAAAAATATACCTGAAAAAAAAACGGAGTATAAAATATTAATTCCTAGAAAAAAGAGTAGAGAAGTTGTAATAAATTCCAGTACGAACGCTTTGTCACGATCTAATAAGACACAAAATCTTAAAATCGATGAAGAGGAAGATAAAGTTAGCGTATTTAAACCAAAAATGTCAACAAATGAAAATAAAGATAAAGGCGTCGCAATTGTTGATATGACGAATAATGATATTGATTTTTCTGATTTTTTTAGAAAAGCAAGAGAAATGGTATTTGTAGATAATAAAACAATGGAAAAAGAACAAAAAACTGATATACAAAGCACTGATTTAGATATTGAAGACGAATCTGAAAAAGAAAAGAATATTGAGAGAAAAGTGCCAAAAAAAAGGGAGAGAAAAGAAGAAAAAGAAAAAGAAGATGTAGAAGAAAAAGAAAAAGACGATGTAGAAGAAAAAGAAAAAGACGACGAAACAGTGATAATCACTTCTATAGATAAAACTGAAAAAGGAAGTTATTACACCGATTTACGGTTAGAAAGTGTTATTGTAGGAGATTCAACTATTAAACAACGACTTCCTTCAATAAAACGCAAAGTAAATATTAAAGCAAACTCTTACTATCTTAATAATCGCAAAATATTTACTAATTTTATCAACACCCTTTTTCAACCATATAAAACAAAGAAAGAAAAGAAAAGTGGCGATGGCAAACCTGTTAGTTTATTTACACATCAAGAAATTATCCGCGACTACATTAATTTGTATTCTCCGTATAGAGGACTTCTGATATTTCATGGTTTAGGAGCAGGTAAAACATGCGGGTCTATTGGCATAGCAGAAGGGCTGAAAAATGACAAGCAAATTTATATTATGACACCAGCTTCCCTTCAAATGAATTACGTTAAAGAATTAAAAAAATGCGGTGACCCTATTTACCGTACAAATCAATATTGGGAATTTGTAGAAACAAACGACAATAGAGAATTAGAAGAAACACTTCATCATGCGTTGGGTATTAGTTTAAAATATATTAAAAAACAAAAAGGAGCGTGGATGGTAGATGTTCGTAAAAAATCTAATTACAGTGTTCTTTCTGAAATTCAACAAAAATCACTGGACAAACAAATTAATGAAATGATTATGAAAAAATATCGTTTTTTTAGGTATAATGGAATGCGCATGGACCATCTAGCTAAATTAGAAGAAGAAGCAGAAGCCGCCCACGGCAGAACAAATCCGTTTGATCATAAAGTTGTTATTATTGATGAAGCACATAACTTTGTAAGTCGCATCGTTAATAAACTTAAAAGTAAAAAAACTAAAAGTTTATCTGTAAAATTATATGAATACTTAATGGACGCTATCGATTGTCGTGTAGTATTTTTAACTGGAACTCCTATGATTAATTACCCAAATGAAATTGGTATTTTATTTAATATGTTACGAGGATACATTAAAACATACCATTTTCGTGCAGAAGTAAAATCACGAGAAAAGGTAAACATTGAATTTATTAGAAAGGCGCTTAAAAATAATAGGCTTGTAGACTATGTTGAATATAAACCAACTACTAAAATGCTAAGCATCACTAGAAACCCGTTTTCATTTGATACTAAACTTACTCGTTCTAGAGAATATAACGGTTTAGTATTGGGAGAAAAAAATAAGGTAGACGAAAAAGAATTTATTACAATGGTTGCTAATATTTTATCAAAAAGCAAAGTCATTATCGATGTAAAGAATGTAAAAGTTGAAAATAATAAAGCATTGCCAGATACTTATGCTGGATTTACAAAGTTGTTTATCAATCCTAGTAATGGAAACATGATCAATAATGATTTATTTAAACGGAGGGTGTTAGGACTCACATCTTACTTTCGAAGTGCAAAAGAAGACTTAATGCCCAAATTTGATCCTACAAAAGATATAATCGTTGACAAAATACCAATGAGCAACTATCAATTAGGAATTTACGAAACAGCGCGTGAAATTGAGAGAAAAGAAGCAGAAGGAAACGCAAAAAAAAAGAAGAAGGCTGAAAATGAAGATGTGTTTGAAGAAGGAACCTCGACCTATCGAATATTTTCCCGTTCGTTTTGCAATTTTGTATTTCCCCCGGATATAGAACGGCCATTGCCTATGAAGAAAAAAAAGGATGGTAAAGTTAATATTAAAAATGTTGATGAGGATCTGCTGGACAATGCCAGTGTAAACGAACGCATTAATAATGTCGATGGCCGATTTCAAGTAGATGATAGTTCTAAAATAGAAGAAATGGTAAGCAAAAACTATGGTGAACGAATTGAAGACGCAATTAAACAGTTAGAAGACAAATCAAATCTTTATTTGACATATGATGGATTAAAAACATATAGTCCAAAGTTTCAAAGAATATTGTATAATATTCAAAAAGATCAACATAAGGGGACTCATTTAGTTTACTCTCAGTTTAGAACACTGGAGGGAATAGGTATATTAAGTTTGATATTAAAACAAAATGGGTATTCCGAATTTAAAATTAAGAAAGACGAAAGTGGGCGATGGAAGATTGATATGACACAAGAAGATATCAATAAGCCTAGTTTTGCGTTATATACTGGAACAGAAGATGACGAGAAAAAGGAAATTGTAAGGAATATTTTTAATAGTAATTGGGGAGTTGTCCCGTCAACATTAAGAGACCAGTTAATGACTATGAACAAAAATAATTTTTACGGCGAGATAGTAAAAGTATTTATGATTACAAGCAGCGGTGCTGAAGGCATCGATTTAAAAAATGTTAGATATGTTCATATAGTAGAGCCATATTGGCACCCCGTTAGAAAAGAACAAGTTATAGGACGCGCTGTCCGAATCAATAGTCATATTGATTTATCACCTGAATATAGAAGTGTAAAGGTATTTATGTACTTAATGACATTTTCTGAAAAACAATTATTGGGCGACAAAGAAGCTGAAACGAAGGAAGAGCGCGAACCAAAAGTATCTCAACGGTTACAGAGCCGCGATGTCAGTAAGTTTGATGAAAATGTTGTAATGACAACAGATGAAGCCCTTCATGAAATCAGTAGTATTAAAGAAAATGTCAAGAAAGATATATTAAAGGAAATTAAAAGTTCATCAATCGATTGTAGCATTCATAATACAGGGAATGAAAACATTGCTTGTTATTCGTTTTCAAGCAATAATCCAAACGAGTTTTTAACTGTTCCTTCGTTTAAAAAAGACCAGAAAGATAAGTTTAGAAAGAAAAACATAAAGAAAATAACATGGACAGCAAAATTGGTAGTGATTGATGGTAAGAAATATGCGTTTAAACGAGACGCACCAGATGTAAAAACTGGAGAACTATACGATTATGATAGTTATGTGCAAGCAAGAAGCACCGGAGCGAATCCGATGCTAGTTGCGAAATTAGTACCTCATCCAAAAGATCCAAAAAAAATAAGAAGGGTTTATGTGTGATGACGGATATTGTATTATAAATTTTATAATGTATTATTATAAAATTTACATATTGATAGTAGGGTTGTAATTTATATAAGGTTCTAGTTCTATTAACCGATTTCGAATGATATCTCGATTATTTATATGATGTCTTCTTGTTGTTAATATTTCCAATATCATTTTGTATATGGAAGGGGACATTATATTGTAATTTTTTAAACATAATTTTACCAGTATATTAATGTTTTGTGTTATAGATACGTGGTTAACGGTATCACTGGCCATCTCGTCAGTTATTTCTATAAGAATGGTTTTAAAACTATTATAAAAATCATGTTCCCTTTTTGATCGAGTCATAGAACGCGTAATCCGTCGTTCTATTGTCGGTGATTGATTGGTCAATTTTGTTGTATAACTTATAAAACTTCTACAAACCGGGCAACTATTCTTTATTGCCATCCACGTGATTAAACATTTAGTGCAAAACAAATGATTACAATTTGTTTTAAGAATATCGTTATCTGTGTAACAAATTCCACATTCCATTTATAAATAGTATATGAATATTTCTAAATTGTTCTCAAATCATATACATAATTTTTTGTCTATAGTATGTATAATGGATTTAACAAACGCATTAAAAAAGTTTACAGTAATGCTTTCAAAAAAGGACAGTAAAGAAATTAGAGATGGTCCTCATAAAGAAGGATTTCTTAATAAAGCAACCGATAAAACCGTGCGAAATACGTTTTATATTACTTATGTGTTTTTCTTAACTACTGCTACTATTACATTTATTGAAGCCATGCGGACCAGTGATTTAAAAGCGAGGCACATTTTAAATTTAGAAACAGCCATTTCAGTAATAGCAGCATATTTTTACGGAACATTTATTGAAAAATTGAAAAAGAAAGAAGTTAATTATAAGGAAATTAATGAAACTCGTTATTTGGACTGGTCCATGACTACTCCTATTATGCTTTTGGTACTTGTATTGGCATTTTTATACAATACAGGGGGTCGTTTGCGTTTAGGCACATATGCTACTATTATTGGTTTAAACGCAATTATGCTTGGTATGGGTTATTTGGGAGAAGTAGGTTCTATTAGTAAAAATACAGGATTTGGAGTTGGGTTTGCAGCATTTTTCGCGATGTATTATTATATCTACGCTACATTTTTAAAAGGTAAATACAAGTTCGATAATAGTTTGCTATATTGGGCATTCTTTATTTTATGGAGCATGTACGGGGTATTGTATATGATGGATGAAAAAACCAAAAATGTTGGGTTTAATATATTAGACTTATTTGCAAAATGTTTTGTTGGTATTTTCTTTTGGGCTTACTTTACTAAGGTTATTACATTGTAATTATTACATACAAAATGGCAACAATGGATCTAATTTATATTTAAAATCACTCTTTAATCGATTCGTTTTATTTTTTGTTTTGTTATCTTTTACAAAATTATTTTCACAAACTTCACTACCGCAATGGTCGTGATTTGCCCAATTTATTCTTTTTTCCAATACAGACGATTCATACGTAACACCCCATCTTCCCAATTTTAAAGGCTTTGACTTTTTTAATAAATTTTTAAACATATTAATAATTTATTTAAAATATTTTAATTTTATAATTTCAATTTAATAACCTTTCTTGTGTACCATGTGGAATTATTAGTTCTCCATATTTCATAGACAATTCTTCATATTTTACTTGCAATTGTTGATATTTTTCATTTAATATAGCAAATTTGGCTTCAACATTGGCTTCAATTTTGTCGTAAATGCGTTTTTCAAGTTCAAGTACAGACTGTTCCGTATCGGATGGCGGGGGGTGAGTTGATGTGTCTTGTGATTTTGACTTTAATTTACTAAGCAAGTTGTGAACAGCGATAACTTGTGTTTTAGGGTGAACAGGATCATCTACATCACGTTTCATATCAAATGTAACCTTTTTTGAAGAGGACGGTTGTTTCGTTTTTAAGATTGAATTGGAAGAAGGTTTTGGTTGGTGCGTTGGTTCATTCTCTTCTATAATTAGTTTCATTTTGTGGTTGTCTTGTATCGGAGGTTTTATCCAATCTGGTGGTTTTTCACTGTATGTATTGGTAATTCTCTCCAATTCTTTTTGTCTATCTGCTAAGGTTTGATTTACAATTGAGTCGATGTTTTCAATCGGTTGGTCATCAATCGTATCGCTAAAATCTATCTCGCCTGGTTTTTTTGGATTCAGCATAGTATCGTATTGTTTTTTATAATTATCAAACGATGCGTCTGATTTGGTATTAGTATTCTGCTGCGTTGTATTATCGCTAGGACTTTGAAATGTATGTGGATTATTTGATTGCGATGGAGTTTTTAATACCATTGTGTTTTTTTCTATCTCGCTGTTTTGCCGACTAATATATTGAAAACAGTCCGTTAATATATGTTTGTTTAGGTCCCCTAAATTAGCATAATTAAACCGCCTTTCGTGGTAATTTTCCAGTTTATCATTAAAGAACTTTACAAATTGAGGTTGTCTGACGGATTGACGATTAAATTCTGTTTCCAAAATACTTATTAATAAACTAATGTTGGGTTGGTCGTGAATAGACATAATATAATGAATATAAAAGTATTTATTATATTATCCAAAGTTGGGTTTAAATTGGTTTGTTAAAAAATCTATTACGTAACCTTAACATATACGAATCGGATACTTTTCTTTTTTGGAACTTTTCAAAGCATTTATTTTGTAACATCTCTGTAATAAAATACATACTGTACATACCACACTCGCTGTCTCCGAACTGATGACGGCGGTTGTTTTGTAGGTATTTATACTCAATTCCTAACTCCTTCGACTGTTTAATTGTATTATCGATAAACTTTTTAATTTGTCGCGGGGGAGGGTCTCCGTAACTATCAAAATAATAGATAGTTTTTTTAATGTCATTTAAAAATACGGCAACCCAATGTGATCCTGATTTGTAGTGAGGGTCTAAATTGAAAATAACTCCTATTTTCTTTTTTTTCTTTTTTAAAAGGTTTTTTAAATTAAACTTACACAACTCATCCCACACACACTCTCCAAACATTTTATGTGTGTCGTAGTCTATTGGACTAGGACCAATAAACTTAAAACATTTGTATCGATGTTCCCATTGTTTCATTACCTTTACTATATCCAAACTAGACAACCATTCTGTGGGGTTGTGCAACCATGATTTGGGCATTTCTGGTGAAAATGTAAGGTCATAAATATCTGAAGGCAATCCTTCTTTGATACATAGATGTTTTAACCAGCAAGACTCTCGTTTACAAGCGTGTTCGTGTTCCATAATAGAACGTAGAGATTTCCATATAATGTATGGATCTTTTGAGGTTATTTTATTGGTAGGATGTTTTTTATTCCATGTTTCTTTAATTTTTAATAGAACCGGTTTTGAATAACATGTAAACCCTAATCCATCTGAGTTTACTGAACAAGCATCTGTTGTTTTTAGTTTGGTTATGGATTGTTTTATGTTAGATGTGACTTTCTTGGACTTTATTGTTTTACGCTTATTGTTTCTCTTATTTTTCCTTGTTTTGCTAGTTTTGCGTGGCATCTTATATGTTTGATAGATTATTTTTACTGGTAAGTTTTTAATTTGTATAATAGAAAAATAAGAAGATATGGATATGCGTCTGTAATCAATATTCTCAGTTAGTTGGAGGGTTTCCTTCATGATTGAATATTGATACGATATCGCGTGAGACGCATACAAGTTGCTTGTTAAGTATATGATTATTAAAATGATGGTGTAGTTAAACATACATATAAATTATTTGTGTAGGTTTAAGTTTATTTTAAATGTATTTTGCGAGTTTTTCTACCATACTTGCAATGTTGTCGCTGTGAAAACCCCCTTGGATTTTTACAGTTAATTTTCTTTTTGTATGTAATGCTCCATTTCCCTCCTTTTTGTGTTTTAATTTTTTTTTGTGTTTTGGTAAACGTAAAAATCATTTTCTTTCTCTCCCCAAATGTTTGCTGTTTTGTTCTTTTCCCTAGAAATTTAAAATACCGTTTTGCTAAATTGTATCTACTATACACTTGTTTGGCGTTTTTATACTTTGTGTTTCTGTATCGATATATTGCTTCTAATCTAACCTTCATTATCATTCCTACTTGCCATATTCTTTTATGAGTGTATTGTTTGTTTTTAAACAACCGTTCTAATTTTTTTATGGTACATACCACATCGTTCACAGTTGTATATTTTATTGGTATAGTATCATTTGGATTTTTATCAATATACACATCAAATGATGTTTTTGGATTACTTGGATTGTATAAAAAGGTTGGTTTTGATTTTCGTGTTTTATTTTTGGACATACTGTTATGTTGTATTAATTTGTATTGTATTGCGGTTGTACTTATATATAAATAAGATTACATTTACAAATCCAAATCAATCGTTTTCGACGGATTTGAGAGTTTTGTTTTATTCAACTTATTTTTGTTTTGTTTTTTCTTTTTGGTCATTACTTCAGCACTCGATTTTGACTTTACAACAATATTTTTCTCTTGGTATTTTACGTCTTTTAAATTATACTTTTTTTGTTTTGGAAGATGGATTTCAGGTTCCTTTTTGGTTATATGTTTTATCACAAACCTATCTATTTTATCATCGCGTTGTTCTATTTTTTTAAACATAAATTCGTTTGGGTCTGGTATATCTTCCGGTTTAAACGACGATACAGGTATGTCTGTATCCAAATTATTGTACTCATTTTGTAATATTTCAGAACGGTCCATCATCTTGAAATGGTCAATAGCAGTTAAACAAAACTGGTCAAATGTTTCCTTAATATTTGGATTAGTTTCATTGTGTCTTAACAAATCCTTACACAATTGAAATATACGTTTTCGATAAAAGGAAACATCTCTTTTGTCTACTATTTCATCCGAAGCGGTAGTTCGTGAATGTTTGTTGAAGTTTGTTAAATACATTAAATCAATCGACGTAGTGGTATTGGGTTCGGATGGATGGGACGGTTTCATAATTAAATATTAATATATACTAATATTAATATGTAATAGTATTAACACGGTCAACTAGATGTAGAAATCGGTCGTTTGTTCTAAAGGTCTTTTGTTTGCTGTCGTGTATGGTTTTGAAACATATTTTTTGCTAAATTACATTTATTTGGGTTAAATGGATTGAAAAATTCCTTTTTGTTTAAATGCTTAAATGTTGTTGGTTCATTATTAGAGTAATCTTGCGTTTTATACAACCCACTTTTTGAAGAGGGGACGTAGTCATGTTGACCACCTCGTTGCAAAGGAGCAAATCGATTAAATAACAGCGATTCATGATCTACACTTTGAGCATATCCATTGTATGGAGCAGATTGACCGGGATGAAATGTTTTCGATGGATGGTATATGGAATGTATTGATTTTTTCACAGATGACTCCTTTCTACAATCTATCATAGGCATCAAAACCTTTCGCGTAGACGCCGGATGACAGATGTACGCAGATTCAAGTGTTTTGGAAGGTATATTGCGTTGAGAAATTGGGAGATTTATAAAATTACGCGTATCTACATCTTTGTAAACATACTTGGAGCGAGTCATCGGTTCTGGAACATGTTTTTGATTTTGTTTATTTATATTTGCGTTTGCATTTGCTTTCTCACTCATTATATATAAATTATGATAATAAAATATATTAAATACATTTTATCTTATTAATTTAATTTGTTATGTGTGGAATATTTGCAATACTAAACAACAAATACGATGAAAAATTGACTCATAAACTATTTATGAAAGGTGCTGGAAGAGGACCCGACATGAATCATTTAACTAATTACAAAGGGTTGGTGGGAGAGAAATATGATATTGATATTGGATTCCATAGGTTGGCCATCAATGGATACAATGACGATATGTCGAATCAACCATTTCAAATCAATAATTGTATGTTAATTTGTAACGGAGAAATATACAACTGGAAGTATTTGTATGAGGTTGCTGAAGTTGAACCAGGAACAAAATCCGACTGTGAAGTGATTATTCATTTGTATAAAAAATACGGAATTGACTACACCTTAAAAATGTTAGATGGGGTGTTTGCCCTTGTATTATTTGACATTGAGAAAGGGGTATTGTATGCGGCTAGAGATTTGTATGGAGTGCGACCAATGTTTGTAGGAGAAGGAGATATATCTAAAGGAGAACCAATTATGTATGGGTTTGCGTCAGAAATGAAGCAATTGGTAAGCGATGGTATAAAAGTGATAAGACAACTTGAACCAGGAACCTACGCACTGTTTCGATGCGATAGATTTAATCGTGGGACATTTCGGTTTATTGAAAATAAGCGATTTTTAGATATTCCATCCACGGTGGATAACACTAGGGGTAGTTTGGAAGAGTATTGTGATAACGTGTATACGGCATTGTGTAAAGCAGTAGAAAAACGAGTGGACAACACCGACCGTGAAATTTGTTGTTTGTTGTCTGGTGGATTGGATAGTAGTTTGATAACGTCTATTGTAAACAAGTTTTATAGAACTCGTTTTCCGACTAAGAAATTGCATACATGGTCAATTGGAATGGAGGGTAGTGAAGATTTGAAATATGCCAAACAAGTTGCTGATTTTTTAGGGACGACTCATCATTCCATCGAGTTAACCAAAGAAGAGTTTTTAAATGCAATCCCTGGTGTAATTTACGATATAGAAAGTTACGATACTACCACTGTAAGAGCGAGTGTAGGCAATTGGTTGATTTCTAAATACATTAGAGAAGGTTCAGATGCTAAAGTAGTATTTAATGGTGATGGCAGTGATGAAGTAACTGGCGGGTACTTGTATTTTCATGCTGCTCCAGACGCATTGGAGTTTGACAAAGAATGCAAACGATTGTTAAAAGACATCCATTTTTTTGATGTATTGCGTTCGGACCGTTCGATATCCCCTCATGGATTGGAGGCGAGAACGCCCTTTTTAGACAAGCATTTTGTGGAAACTTACTTGTCTATACCTCCTCATATTAGGTATCATGGCGGACATGGTGTATGTGAGAAATACATTTTAAGAAAGGCATTTGATGGTAAAAAAATGTTACCAAAAGAAGTATTATGGAGAACCAAAGAAGCGTTTAGTGATGGAGTTAGCAGTAGCAACGAGTCGTGGTTTGAAACCATACAAAAAAAACACGAGGATGAGAAAAAATACTACAAATCAATATTTCACAAATTTTTTAAAGGACACGACGATGTTGTTCCATATTACTGGATGCCTCGGTTTGTAAAAGCATCTGACGCCAGCGCCAGAACATTGGATATTTATAAAAAAGCAAAATATAAGGAAAAAATGTAAATAATATTATTTATATAATAATGTAAATTATATATATATGAAAGCAGTTGAAGCAGGAGAATATTTATTTTTACTATTTACTTACTCTGGTTATTTTTTGTTTTTCTTAGCGTTTACAGGTTTATGGGATGATGCGTCGTTATATTTAGAGGATGTTACCAATTATTACAAAATGGTAATTGGGTTAGTATTGTTGTATATTTTCAATCCTTACATTACAACCAAAATTAAACCAATACACGAACGTATGGCATTTAATGCTGGTTTATATTTATTGTTGTCGGGGAACTTGTTGTTGATATTCAATAACTTTGTAGAAACAACAAAGAAAACTACTAAAGGTATATTAGAAACCGGCTACTATAATATTGTTGTAAATCAATGATAGTAGTAATTTTAATGTTGATATTATATAAATGATGAATTATATAAAATCAACGGTTTTATTGTTGGCGTTGGACGCAATTTATTTAAAGTCTAGTTCTTCACATTTCAATAAAGTAGTGAAGACTATACAAGGTAGTGACTTAAAACTACGACTTACACCAGCAATTGCTTGCTATTTGGTAATGGCATTTGCGATTAACTACTTTATCATTAAGGACAAACGATCGGTAATGGATGCGTTTTTATTGGGATTTGTTATTTATGCTGTATTTGACTTTACCAATATGGCAATATTTAATAGATGGGATTTTATGACTTCACTAATGGACATGACTTGGGGTGGTGTTTTATTTGCTTCTACTACTTATCTAACTTATAAATTATAAAATTGATAAACAGATTTAACCAAAATCTATAATTAAAGTATTTAATACATAAAACATTAATGTTATATATTAAAACCGTATAACACTATTCATTTTTGATATAAAAGTTGGCAAATTTATACCTATAGTAATACCAATTGCCGAAGATGTTAATATCAAATCATTTGTAATGTTTTCATCTTTTCTAAATCTTAGGTATTGAACCAATACTTCAAATATATATTCTTTATAAGCAAATAAAAGTGTTGATATAAAAAACAATTGACCAGAAACATTGAATAACATATTGAAAAATGTTCGTTGTGTATTTAATGGATCAAATAAACGCATTGATAGTTTGGTTACCGTGAATGTACCAACTACCCAAAGCCAAACCATTATAAACATATCAATCCAAACATAATGTTCTATTATTTTTTCATCTCGTTCTAATAATTCATTTGAATAATCAGAAACTTCCATGGTGGTATTATATATTATTATTACACTTTATTTTTCCAAATAATCCATTACCGTTAAAATAACATGTTCTTGTTGACTAAGTTTTTGAAAAACAATAACTTCATCGTATTTTACTTGAAATACACTGTAACGATTTTTACACAACATGTGGAGTTTATTGCTTTCAAAAATAATGTCTACTAAAAAAGCACCATTGGTTAATTTTATGTTGTTGGGGTCTTTTAAGTTAATCCAGCGGACATATTGGCCGGGGACAAAATCATTTACATCGCTACAATATCGATACGGTTTAAGTTTCTTGTGATATTGTTTTAATGTATCTCTATCCAACTGAAGAGTCTGAAGTATGTTATTTTTATGTTCTTGTATTTTTTGTGTGTTTAATTTTATAATGGAACTATTTGTATCATTTTCCAAAGCATCTATTAATTCTTCGTCGTTGATACTCATTATACATAATAACATAATAATTTTAAATGGTGATATAAAATAAATTAGTAAATAAGGAATTGAACGATTTGTTTTAATGTAAAAAAACTCACAGAAAAAATAAAGAAAAAAAGGCACCATTAGAACAGATCGAAATTTTCCTAAGGGTGCCTTTTTTTCTTTATTTTTTCTGTATCGTCCCTTTTTTGATGGGGATGGTTTACGGTAAATTTCGCAAAAATACATTTTTGTTTTGATTTGATACTTTTGTAATTTATTACCATTTATGGTTTGAATAATATAACTCTTATAATAAACGTTACGATAAAGAATTGCATATTTTTGGAAAAAAAGGCACTAAAAAAACTCACAGAAAAATCTCACAGAAAAAATAAAGAAAAAAAGGCACCCTTAGAACGATTTTTTTACCAAAAGTTTTTTGAGATTTCATTTTTCCCAAGAAAATAATTGTCCTTTTTGAGATCTGAAAAAAAGTTTTGTAAAAAAATCGTTCTAAGGGTGCCTTTTTTTCTGAGATTTTTTTTCCGTATGGTTTGGTGTTTTTTTCTTAATTTCGAAACTCTTACCATTTGTGCTTTAAAATAAAATAATTTCCTAATGGTGCCTTTTTTTCAAAATGCAAAATTGTAAATTGGCAAAAAATGTAAAAAAGGCACCATTAGAACAATATTTTACAAAAAAACTTAAATATTTTTTCTAATTTTATATAAAATGGGAAAAAAAACATGCAAAACGAGCAAAAACGAGCAAAAACGAGCAAAAACGAGCAATTTTTTTTTTTGTAAATTTTGTGACTATTCTACATCACGTAAATCTAACTACGATAGGCACCTTGAGAGCATAAAACATTTAGAAAAAACGGTCAGTAAACCGAAAAAGTGGCAAAATATGACCAAAAAAAATGTTTTTAAAATTTGCGAACTTTGTGACTATGTAGCGTCTAAAAAATACAATTGGGACAAACACATTCAAACCACAAAGCATCAAAAAAAAGTGGCAAAAAGTGGCAAAAAAGTGGCATTTAGACCACAAGCAGACGAGAAAATTGCAACAAAAAAACAGGTTGAGAGCATAACTCCTGAACAAGACGATATCAGACGATTGACTGAACAGTTGCATACTATAATTGAGACGCATAATGCTTTGGCTACGCAAAATATTATAAATCATCAGCAAAATATTACCAACATTAATAATAATATTTCCATAAATGTTTTCTTGGATCAGTACTGTGATGATGCTTTAAATTTGCAAGATTTCTTTGACAATATCAAATTTAAACTTACAGATATATTAAACAATAATAATTTGATTGAAAACTTTGTATCCAAAAAATTAATGAAAAATCTCGAGGGAATTCCGTTGACAGAACGTCCTATTCATTGTACAGATATCAAACGTAGGAATTTTTTGGTAAAAGACAAACATGATGGATGGATAAAAGACAATGTAAACGATGGTAGAAGTCAGTTATATCAAACAGTAAATCAATTACATACTAAAGCGTACATTGACTTTTATAATGAATACGACAAAATAAATCCATTGCCCCATGATGTTGCAAAAGAAGGTATTAAATGTAAGATAGCAAGTGAATTGGTCAACAATCAAGACAAGTTTAATAAAACAACTATTCAAGAAATAGCAAAAACATCTGATATACGAGATTTATTAAATGTTTGTCCTGAGTTAAATTTAATGGATGACAGAAAGGATGTTCCAAATTCCAAATAAATATATATATGATA
>Ga0257110_1000216_pt1 | contig 29744 bp, 33 predicted proteins | sample LP_taG_7_FD_190184 | JGI IMG/M metagenome (GOLD analysis project Ga0257110, IMG submission 190184) | Marine microbial communities from Northeast Subartic Pacific Ocean, Canada - LP_J_2015_P26_10m | ecosystem: Environmental > Aquatic > Marine > Oceanic | place: Canada: Northeast Subartic Pacific...
CCAATAATCTTAGCACACTTGCGCGTCATTTTAAAATCAAAACCGTCGAACGTCGTAAAGCTCACAGACATCTTTTCAGTTTCCTTTTCTGATCTTCCAGTAATGTATATTTTCAAGCCTTTTTTAATAGTATTTCTATTTCAAGTTATATTTTATAACATTTTTGTAAAAAAACCTTACGGTTCTTCTAAATTTACTCGTGAAACCAAGGAGCATTTTCAAGATTGAAACTGTCAGAACTTTTAAACATACAATCTAACTTAGTTACATTATTAGTATTCCATTCTCGAATATCTTGATTGAAACATTTAGCATCACTAAACATACTAGTCATATTAGTCACCTTAGAAACATCCCAATCACCAATAGGTTGATTGAAACTTTTAGCATGACAGAACATAATAGCCATATCAGTTACATTAGAAGTATCCCAGTCTCCAATATCTTGATTGAAATTAATGCTCTCGTAAAACATGGAATGCATATTAGTCACCTTAGAAACATCCCATCCTCCAATGGGTTGATTGAAACATTTAGCATCACTAAACATATCTTTCATATTAGTCACCTTAGAAACATCCCATCCTCCAATGGGTTGATTGAAATATGTAGCACCAAAGAACATACCATACATAGTAGTCACACTGGAAGTATCCCACTTTGAAATATCTTTATTAAAATTTCTGTAATTATAGAATAGATACGACATATTAGTAACTTTGGATGTGTTCCAATCTCCAAATGGCCCATATTTCTTGATAACAGCTCCAATTGGCCCATATTTCTCGATAACAGCTCCATTTAGCCGACCACCTTCAAGGTAGTATTTGACGGCAACACGAATACTTTTGTTGTCTAATGCCAAGTATTCAATATAAGGAACAATCTCGTAAAGTGCCACAAACTCGGGTACATAACTCATTTTCTTCAAGTAAATTTGTTGTGAAATAATATAGAGTTTCAAGTTATATTTTATAACATTTTCGTAAAAAAACCTAACGTTATTTCAAATTTACTCGTGATACCAAGGGGCATTATCAAGATTGAAACTTTTAGCATCATTAAACATACGAGTCAGTTTAGTCACATTAGAAGTATTCCATCTACCAATATCTTGATTGAAACTTTCAGTACTACAGAACATAAATTCCATGTTAGTCACCTTAGAAGTATCCCACCCATCAATAGGTTGATTGAAACCTTCAGCCATAAAGAACATAGCTTGCATATCAGACACCTTAGAAGTATCCCATCTCCCAATAGGTTGATTGAAATTTGTGGCTAAATGAAACATACCATCCATCATAGTAACATTATATACATTCCATCCTCCAATAGGTTGGTTGAAACTGTAAGCACAACAGAACATATAACTCATATCAGTCACCTTAGAAACATTCCATTTTCCAATATATTCATTGAAATTAATATAATTTAGGAATAGACTCGACATATCGGTAACATTAGATGTGTTCCAATCTCCAATTGGTCCATACATCTTTACAATTGAATCCTTTTTCTCACCACCACCTCTAAGGTAGTCTTTGACAGCATCACGAATACTTTCGTTGTCTAATGCCAAGTATTCAATATAAGGAACAATCTCGTAAAGTACCACTAAATCGGGTACATAACTCATTTTCTTCAATTAAATTTGTTGTGAAATAATATAGAGTTTCAAGTTATATTTTATAACATTTTTAAAAAAACCTTACGGTTAAACCCTATCTGGGGATCGAACCCAGAATCTTCCGCTTAGAAGGCGGACGCGATGTCCAATTTCGCCAATAGGGCAGAGTTTTTAGAAGCTATTTTAGGTCTTCTAATTTAATATTATATTTTTTTTGGTGTTTTTTAGCAGCTATTTTAGGTCTGCTATATTTTCACGAACGAAGTTTTTTATTTTTTTCTTGATTTTTAAATTTTTTATTTTTTTTCTTGATTTTTCAATTTTTATTTGCTTTTCTAGAGATCCTCATCGGAGTCAACGACATACTCACCACTGCCACCATCGACGGCATCAGCGACCATGTCCTCGTCATCAACAAAGGCAAAATCAGTAAGAGCAACCTTCTCGGGAACCTGGACCTGCATAAGCTCCCAGGTAAGACCACACTTGCCACCAGCAAGCCACACACCTGTAAGCTTGACGATAGAGCGGAGCATCATACCCTTGCTAATGGCATCAGCAAGATCAGTAAGCTGCTCCTTCTTCTCATTGAAGCAAAGTGCCTTGAACTTACCATCGTAATTCGAAACCTTCAGCTTGAAGGTAGGAGGATACTTGTCCGTAGGCTCACCGTTTTCTGTCGCGACCTTAATAGGCGACGTGTAAAGAGCACGGGTTACCTCAACAGACTGGTTCTTCTTCTTGAACCACTCAAGAGACTTGTTGTCAGATCCCTCCTTAAGAACCTTGTCGTCAATCTTCTCAAGAAGATCCTTGAGCTCAGCAACCTTGGGGTCGCTAGAACCAAAAGAGAGATCCAGAGAATACTTGCAGCGCTCGCCGTCATCATAGACGGAAAGGCCGTAAGGAGACTTCATCTTGGGAAGCTGAAGAACGATAGGAGAATTGTCATGATTTACATAGACAATCTTAGCTACATCGCCGTACTTTTTAGGCTCGGAGAATGTAAGCTTGGAAACATCGATAGCAGAAACTTTAGAAACGTTCATGATTGATAATAATACTAATAACTTTACAATACCAGTATATTTCAAGGTCTATTTTAAAACATTTTTGAAAAAATATAAAGGAAATTCATTTCAATTTTGCAAAATACACCATATTTCATATAAATTCCTTTTAAATCTACATAAGGAATTTTAAATTTCCTTATTAATGAAATAATAGTATGTGTGTATATTTGATAAATTTAAAATATAGACTTGTATTAAATGGTTGAAGATTCAACAAGTCCAAATATTAACATTACTATTAATGGAAATATTATTATTAACTTACCACCTAGAACGGACAGAGAACGAGAAAATAATGAAAATGACATACGTCTCCCTAATATCAGACCTCTTTTTTCAAGAAATAGTATGATGAATGAAAATAATACGATTCGTTCGATTTTGACATCCCTTTTTCCAATGGAATCCGTGAATATTGACATACAAACAGAGTCTTTAAATGACCCTCAACCTGAGATGCGTGGTGTATCCTTTGATGAATTTCAAGCTAATACAACTCAATATATTGCGGATTCATCAAATACAAATTTGAATGATGATTTATGTTTGATTTGCTCGTGTGATTATGTAGAAAACCCGAATATAACCCGAATAAATAATTGTGGTCATAAGTTCCATACAAACTGTTTGGAACGCTGGCTTTCAAATCATCGCACGTGTCCTATATGTCGCGGAAACATTGTAAATTAAAATATATATGTGTATTATAAATAAAATGAAACTGCTTTTTGGATATAATCGATTTCATTTATTAATAATACAGATTCTGTTATTCAGTTTTATATATATGTTATTAGGGGCATCCAATTTTTCAGGTATAAACACACTTGAAGATATATTGAAAAATGAAATCGTATCTAAACAGGTTCTTGACCCTATTATTGAAGAAAAATTTGCGAATCCTGCTTCAAAGTTTGTATCAAAAGACGATATTCAAGTCAATAAAAAAGAAGAAAAAGAAATTAAAGAAAAAGCCGAAGAAATCAAAAAAGAAGTTAAGAAAGAGCTTGATGTGCTTACTGAAAAGGATAACATTTTAGAACGCTTATTTTTAAGATTATATTTTTCATTTATAACTGGATCTACGATCGGTTATGGAGACCTTACACCTAGCAGTGTGATATGTCGCACAATTGCTATGATACAGATCGCATCGACTTTTTTTATTTTGATGGTTTAGACTAGAAATATTTCAAAAAAAATATATGTTAATATTAATAAAAATGGTATTGGTAGATCCGATAACAAATGTGAATGATCTGCAATTACAAATTGCTGAACTTCAGGAACAAATAACAAAAACGACAGACAAGCCAAAATCAAAATATGAGCTTTATCAAGAAAATAAAAAAGTGAGAAAAGATAAACAGACATTTACAAATGAGAAAATTTTCCGTGTATGTCTCCTTATCTCGATCTGGTTTGTTAACTTTTATATTGCAGATGAAATAAGAAAGCAATATAATGCGTCCGCGAATCCATCTAAATTTGCCTTCTCGAGATACACCTCTATCATATGGATGTTCGTAATACCTTTTATGGGTTTTTTGTCGTTTCAGTTAAATGATTATAAAATTGCTTACGGTACAGTGGGAGTTTACTTATTTGGTATTATGATTCTTTCTAACAATAATTTTGTTAAGAAACTAACGCAAATTTTAGATGTTTAAGATTTTTTTTTAGATTTAGATTTAGTCTTTGCATTCGTCTTATCCGAGGTGAGGTTAATAATAATATTTTTTTTCCATTCTTCAATTTCAACAGAAGCTGAACTCTCTTTTTTTTCTTTACTTTCCTCTTTAATAATAGAAGTATGTGTAGTTTTAGTTTCTGTGAATCTAATCGCATTATTTTCATTCTTAGATTTAACGGCTTGATCTGTATAATCTAATAGTAAATCAATACATTCCTTTGTCAATTCATTTAGAGAAACAAAAAATCCATTATCATTATCAGAAAGTTTAGCATTATTGTTTTTGAGAATCTTATAAATGTGATTTTGTTCTTCATCATTCATTTTGCGAATCGTATCAATCATATTTTCGAGTTTGGAAATATTGAAATTCATTGTAATTCTTATGATTGTAATGTTTCTTACTTTTATATGAAATTTTCTCGAGATTTTCTCGAGATTTTTTCGGGTTGTGTTTCTTTATATGGTTATTTCTTTTTAGGGGTTTATTCTATCTATTACCTTTTTTATTATATATATTTTTTTTTAAATAAATAAATAATATAAAAAAGAATAGGAAGAAGATATAAAAAAGAAGAAAAACAAGACCGAAAAAAAACCCGAGAATTTTCGGGTTTTTGAAAACCTGAAATGCAGGGAGGAGAACCCTCTGTACATTGAGATGAAAAAATTTTACTTTTTCTAAATAAGGAGGGGGTTCAAAACACATCCTAACAAAAAAATGGTGAAACTCTATAATAGGGATGGTATCAAAAGTCATAACACGCGAATTGACACTTTTTCCTTATAAATTGACGTTTGACCAATTCTGTTTTCAAACAAAATTTTTTTGAAATTTAGAGTCGCCCCCCGCGATTTCGACTTGTCAGAAACCCGAAAATTCTCGGGTATGTATTAGGAAAAGTATCAAATCTACCTTATAAAAACCCGAGAAAATAACCCGAAAATTTTCGAAAAAACAATATGTTAAAAAAAAACATATAAAAATATGAGATAGTATAGATATAAAAAGTCAGTATGCCTTTTACGTGTCATTGCTGTAATATTACAGTTGACACTAATAAAAAACTCCAACAGCATTGCGATACAGCAAAGCATTTAAAGAACGTTAACTTAAACAAATCACACTTAAATGTTTCTTTGGAGAATTTCAATAATTTTTGTGAAAAAATTGAAAGGGAAGTTAAAATAAATCGAGACCTTATTGAAAAGCAAGAAAAGGATAATAATGAACTTCGAAGGCGAATCCGAAAACTAGAAAGTGCAAGAAAAGTAGACATAATAGACCGGCTTGAAAAGGAAAACGACATGCCATTACGAGCATTTGGACAAGAAAACTTAGATTTCATTCCAGAAAATATTGCTCATAATCTTATGTCAAAATGCACTTTTTTTGTTAGGGACATGTTAAAACACGTTCATTTCAATGAAGACCATCCAGAGAATCATAATATTGTAATTAGAAATAAGAATAAAAATACAATTCATTGCTGGAATGGTGTCGATTGGGTCACGAATGATAAAAACGAATTCCTTGAAGAAATTATTGAAATGACTTTTATAAAATTTAATGATATTTTTGCGGAAAATTTTAAAGAAAAATATACATCGAGTTTCTTCGTACAGCGATGGATAAATAAAGTTGAACAAGTAACCGATTCTGAAAATAAATATCATACTGAAGTCATGATTGAAGAGATTGAGAAAATCAATGATGAAATAATCGGCTTTTCAGATCGTTTAAAAACTATTAAAAAAGAAAAAAAAGAAAAACAGAGAAGAATTTCTGAAGAAAAATATTTAATGCATCTTGAAATTTATGAAAAGGAATTCGCAAGACGAGAAAGTCTAAAAAAGGAATGCGAAAAAACAGGAGATGAACTGCCAAATTATAACGAAACTGTTGATAATTTTACAAGAAATTATGTTAAAGAGTATTTCAAATAAATTAAAACCCCTGTAATAGGTAAATTTTTAACATTTTAACAAAATAAAAACATATAAAGATAAGAATCATAGATATTTTAAGCAGAAGAGATTTTTGAAGATGGGTCGAACTGGAATAACATACGCAAAATTTATTGAAACACATGGTAAAGATTGTATTGAAGAAACTGAAGAGCAATTCAACGCAATAATTGCTGCTGGAAAAGAAAAAGCTATATTTTTTCATTTCAAATTTGGTGAAAAATATGAAAAAATGTCAATTGAATCTTACGCAAAAAATCCTGCTGTATCCGCAAGTGAACGTCAAAAAAATATGTCAGTAAAAGCAAAAAAACGTGCGGCTAATCCTGAAACGTCAAATGTCAATACTGAAGATATATCTATTACAAGACTAATGGAAATTATAAACGATTCAAATCTTGAATTTAAAGAAGTTGGTCGTGAAGGCTGTTTCGTCGACCTTGCTGTTCGTAAAAAGGTTTCAAGTAGACAAACATGGTTTCCTGTTCAAATGAAAGCAACAAAAGACGCAGTCATACCGAAATTTAATATGAACAACAGATACAATTGTCCTGATAAATTTAAGAACACATATGAAAGATTTGGATATTATGAGAATATGATTGTTATTTGTCATAATGCCAATAATGATGAGTTTCTTATAATACCTCCTTATTCAACAAAGATTCCAAATACATGTTTAAAATATAATAGTGGAGTAACAAAAGGATATCACGTTGCAAAGGACGATATTATTGCAAAGATTAATGAATATATCGAACAGTATTCGGAACTTTATAAACCATTCAGTGATATTGAATTATTATGTAATAAAGAGAAACAACTTGAAATCAAATATATAAGAATACGCCAAAAAACTTTTTCGGAAGTCTTTGACATGGAAGAAATTGATTTCTGTGCGGTTGATTTCATTATTGATGGATTTGTAAAAGTTCAAGAGAAAACTGTTAATCACCGTGATAATATTGAAAATTCGTTTAAGTTTAAATTACATAAAGCAGATGGAACAGGTAAGCATCAACAATATGGTATAAATGACAACGATTTCTACTGGTTGAATCTAGCATGTACAGATTACTTCTATGTTATTCCTTCAAAATTGATGGAAAAAGATGGTTACATCCGTAAAACTTTGACTCTTCATAAAGAGTTTTACCCAAACAGACAAAAGGGAGGACTTCCATACACTGACACCTGGACTTACGACTTTCGTTTTGATTGGACTAATCCAGATGATATGCTTGCTCTTTGGTGTATTATGAATGATTTCAAAGAAACTGTAACAACAAATTATTCGACATAATCATCGACCTCTTCAAAATTTAAAGGCGAAGAAGTAATCTCAATACCACAATATTTCACTGATTCTTCATAGTTACTGTAAACATATAAATTTTGATCGATTGAATGTGCTAACAAAAATTTGAAATTTTCCCAGAAGTCCTCCGTGTGCCCTACAGACACCGTCATTATGTGAGCAACTTCATGAAGCAAAACGAAAAATGCAGTATTTTCATCAATCAATTCCTTATTGTTATTCTTCTTGAGACATAAAACAATCGCTCTTTTTCCAAGAGTAAAACTCGTTCCACTGGTACTTGGTTTCTTTTCTCGCAATTTGTAGGGTTTGAAACGCTTTAAGCGGTTTATCTTTTCATTTTCAGGAAATTTTTTTAATAAATACGTAATTAGCGTTATTGATTTTTCGCTCAATTTTGCTAATAAATCCGCAGTTTCTCTTTTTAGGTCATCGTCATGTACTAAATAAGATTTTGAATTTACTTTGCTTTTTATCGTGACCATTGGATGTACGTATGAATCAAACACTAAATAAATTAACAAAATTGAAAATACAATTACGAGTCCTGAGTTTATGTCAATCATTATTAATATTATGATACATAAAAAACTTAGTTAGTATTTTGATTAACAAAAATAGAAACTTTCAAATTTCCTTCAAAATTCCTTATATATTTTTGAAAAATGTTCGAAGAAAAAAATCATATAAACATAAGAATCAACGACATTATAATATTACAAAATGATTTCGCTAAAAATAAAAAATATAAGCGATGAATACAACTCTCTTCTTGAAATGATTAAAAATGATAGTGCCTTTTTCTTGCTTGAAGACAAGAAGCAAATTTTAAAAGAACTTTTAATTAAAAACGATATGCCAAAAAGAAGCTTTGAACAAATCTTGACTTGTTTCACAAAAGGTGAAATCGAAAAACACGCCAAAATCCCCAAGTTGAGAAACGAAACTCATTTCATTCAAGAATCAATCATTCAAGAATCAGATACATTTCCCGTTCCAAATGTTGACAGTATTATGGATTATCTAAATTCTGTCGAACAACCTGATCAAAGAACTCCAGAATGGCATGATTACCGTCATGGAGTCGTCACTGCTTCTTCTGCGTCGCATATTTTCGGCACTGATGCAGAACGCAAAAGATACATCGAAGAGAAAGTAATGCCTATGAAAATTTTCAAGGCCGGGACAGCGTGTTTACATGGAATAAAATTGGAAGAAGTTGCCCAAGAGATTTATGAGCGTCTTACTGATACAAAAGTGGGAGAATATGGCTGCATTCGTCACAAGACAATTTCTCATTTAGGTGCAAGTCCCGATGGAATTGTGATTGAGTCGAAAGACCCAAAGATGCTAGGACGTATGCTTGAAATTAAGTGTCTATATTCACGTGAATTGACAGGTGTCCCCTTATATAAGTATTGGGTTCAATGTCAATTGCAAATGGAAGTTTGTGATCTCGAATTTTGTGATTTCTTTGAATGTAAAATCGATGAAAATTTAACAAAAGATGATTTTTATAAAACTATTGAAAACAAAAATGCTGAATTTTACGGAATGCTAATTGAATATACTTCAGGTGACGATGACAAAATTCTATATAAATATGCTTGTATGAATGAAAGTGTTGCGTATTACAAACTCTGGAACGAAAAAGTAATTGATGAACTTATAGAAAATGATAGTGTCCAAATTGTAAAACAAACTTTTTGGAAACTCAATAAATATTGCAAAACTGTCATTAAGCGAAATCGCGACTGGTTTAAAAAGGTTGAGCCGGAAATTGCTACATTCTGGAAAGAAGTAGAAAAATATCGTTCAATTATAAAAGAAAATCCTGAAAAGTCTTCATCACTATTTCCAAAAAAGGAACGTAAATCTTATTCTCCTCCTCAAACAACATGCATGATTATTGATGATGAAGATGAGAATAAAGAAGAAGTTGACCCTTTTGAAATTCATTCTTCAATTTAATTGATGATTCTTAACAAATTCAAGGGTTTTTTTTGTAATTGATGAAATACAAATTACTTTCAAATTATTTATTGATATAAAAGTATAATTGAAAACATTTCTAATAATTTTACATTCAACTGAAAATATTTTAAAAGGTGAAATTAAAAATCCAGATAAACTTCTTGGTACACAAACATTCATATAGAGATATGGAAGTATGAAATGTAATATTAGCATTAATATAAAGGAACATATGCCCAATATATCAATTGATGCAGAAGCAACTTTTGAAAGCATTTTACATCTTAACTTATAAACTATATATCAAAACATTTTAACAAATTTCATAAAAAATGTTATAAAAAAGACCTTAAAATGTATATAATATGTAACTGAAAGAGATTTTAAAGATGTATTATTGTCACAAATGCAAAGTGAATGTCCATCCTCAATCTCATTGGAAGAGCAAGTATCTTAATGCAAATTATTGTTTTAAGTGCTGCAAAGAAAAAGACTTGGCAACTTTGCCGAACATTGTGAAACGTTTAATCAAAATTCAGAAAAACTATTTTACATTTGAAATGGAAAAGCACACGATTATTGAAAACGACGATGAGTGCCTACAAAATATGAGTTTTATGCATAGGGAAAACAACGAACTTGGGATGGATACATTGCGACAACGTGTTTGTTTTCTGCAAATTCAAAATACGATTCTTAATAATGAAGAACATAAGAAATGGGAAAAATATTCAAATCAACTTCTTCAAACTTATGGATACGTCGAATTTTACGAAATTGACAAAATTAAGTCCTTTTTCGCAGATAACATGCCATTGTTTTGTGATATCACACCATCGCGTTACTCGCGTGGTCTGGATGAGACAATCGATGAAATATCTTGTATGCAAATCTAATTAAGGTTTGGGGGTTTAGTTACCCTTTTTTCAAAAAATGTTAAAAAAATGACCTTGATATGTAATCATATAAGTACAAAAACATTACATTTAAATAAAGGAGTAGATATGGTTTATTGCTCTATTTGCCGATATACTGTTGAATATGAACAACATTGGGGGTCTCGTTACCGTCAAGCTACTTGTTGTAAGTTTTGCAGGGATGAAAAAGAATTGGAATTCCTTCCTCCTATTGTAGGTAGAATTGCAGATGTTGAATTCAATATGAAATATTATCAAGGTCGATTTGCAAATTTATCTTCTGTAAACTTTGTCAATGAGAAACTTGAACATTCTTTGTATAACTCTTCTCGAACAGCATGGCTGGAAGTTTGTGATACGATAACAAATAAAGATGAGTATTTCTTTTGGGAAGCTTTCGTTAAATCTGAAATTCTTGAAACTCCTGGTTATATTCAAGAGCATGAATTTGAGCTTGTAAAGCAATTCTTTGTTGAAAATATGCCTCCTTTTTATTCAAAAGGAAACAAGAATCATACTCGCGTAACGGATATGTTTAATAACATGAAAATGTGAATAAAAAGACCCTTATTTTTAAGGGAACTTTTTTATATTTATTTGGTGACCAAAATGAAATAAGTAAGATAGGCGAGAATAAGAAACCCTACCCCTATATAAAATTTGTTGTTATTTTTCCAGAATAGCTCGACAAAAATGTTAAACATTATCAATATTTTTTCAATGGCGATATCAACAAAATTTTCCTTTTCTGAATCTTCCAGCAATTCTTCATACGTATCCTTCGAAAATAATTTATCAAACGATTTATACCACGTCGTTATAAAATTATTGATAAAACTTTTCATAGTCAATTTATCAAATTCAGTTTCATTAACCTTTTCCTGATTTTCTAATTCAATTTTTTTGTTTTTTTCAATTTCCATATTATTATAAACATATATAAATTATTTAAAGTTTTGGAAGCTTTTCAGGTGACTTTTTTAAGGAATTCTTAATTAAAACAGAGTTTTTGGCTTTTGTAAGATTTCTTTTAAGGATTCCATCCGCATCATCGATAAGTTGATCGCGTTTAATGGAGTTGTCAATCTTTGCTTGAGCACCATAGAGTGTATTGTGAGGTCTATAAGCAGTGAAACCATCCGCAGCAACGGCACCAACAAATGGTATATCGAGATTCTGTGATTTTCCATAGTATACTGAAGGGTCGGAGTTCATTATTATGATTATAATTATTACATATATATTTTTTTCAAAATATCAAGTCTTGTTTTTTGAAAGATATATTAAATATTTTCAAACTTTGTGTTTGGTCTGTATTACATTTTTGGTTCAGCTTGAATTTAGTAGCTTTTAAAAAATGAATATATATTTCTGATTCATCATTTTTCAAATACTTATTTGAAAGGCTATTGTTCATCGTAATTCCTTTTAATGTTTGATTTGGTACAAGTGTCGCAGGAATCAAATATTTCAGAATAATAGAATATGTACTATCAGATACCTTTTCAGCTTGTGCCATTGACTCAAAACATTTCTGAATTATGTCAAATTTTTTATCAAAACTTATATTATTATTTGAATCCAAACCAGACACTACATGTAAAGGCATTAACATTTTAAAAAGAGATATTTGTGTTTTTATATTTTTTACCTTTTCGCTCCATGCTATATTTGCGTTGCAAAGAAGTTTAAATGCGTTTTGTACGACGTGTTTATCAATTTTAATTTCGTTGTTATTTTCAAAGTCAATTTTTTTTGTAAAAATAAGTTCACGCAAAGCGGTTTTAATTTGATACATGTTTTTAATTCTAAGTAATTCTTCGAAATGTTTATCTGTAATCTTGTATTCGCATTCTTCACAAGTGTCATTTATGTATTTTTTTATAGAATCTTGATTAAATTTGACCTCGTAAGTTTTTGTATTTTTTGTGTCTTTCAAAATATATGACGCAAATCGTTCGGAAATCAAGGATAGATCAATCAACAAAACAACAGGATAACAAAATTTTGCGGACATTTTGTTTAAACTTTCGAAAAAACTTTTATCGAAAACATGAGCGTTATGTATTATATAAATATCGTCACGTGTGTTAAAAAAGGAATTGATATTCTTTTTAGTCAAGATTTCTTCAATTTTTTCCAAGAAGAACTTTTTTTTGATAATCAAATGGGACTTATTATATAAAGGATTTAGATTAATAATATTGATATTATTATTATCTGCTTTTTTTTGTACTACATTTTCTATCTGAATACCTTCTTTGAATTTTAAATACAATATTTTTGTTTTGTTTTTACTCGAAAACCAAGAATCAAGAGACATAGTTTTAAATATATATTATCATTTGACAATGTTTTATTTTTATATGTTTTTATACACATTGTATTGTGTGTTATTTTACAAATTTTTTTTATATATGAAATTTTTAATATGAAATTGCAATTAAAAAGATTTGATATGGCGTCAATCAAGCCTGATTCTGTTGTCGTTATGATTGGTAAAAGAAATACAGGCAAATCGTTCTTAACCAAAGATTTATTGTCATATCACAGAAATATACCAGTCGGTACAGTTGTTTCTGCAACAGAAGCCGCGAATGGTTTCTATTCAGAGATGGTTCCGCCGATCTTTATACATGGCGAGTATAACGATGACATCCTTCAAAAGGTTCTGCTACGTCAAGAAAGAATTCTAAAAAAACAAAAAAGTGGAAAATCGATGAACGTCAACCCAGATGCGTTTGTCATATTCGATGATTGTATGTACGACTCATCGATTTTTAAAAGCAAATATGTAAGGGCTTTATTTATGAATGGCCGACATTATAAATTATTCTTTATTTTAGCGATGCAATACGCTCTTGGATTGCCACCGAATCTTAGAACAAATATTGATTACGTTTTTATATTGCGGGAAAATATCATCCAAAATAGAAAACGATTGTACGATTCGTTCGCTGGAATGTTTCCGACATTTGATGCCTTTTGTCAGTGTATGAATCAAGTTACATCTGACTATGGGGTGCTTGTTATAGACAATACAAGTAAATCAAATAAAATCGAAGACTGTATATTTTGGTATAAAGCAGACAGTCATCCACCCTTCCGCTTATGTAGCCAGGCTTCATGGGATTTTAGTAATAAAAATTACAAACCGCCAAATCCTGACTCAGATGATGAGGAGCAATGGGATCCGAACTCTTTTAAAGCCAAAACCAATAAACCAGTTATAAACGTGTCCAAGTATACTGAATATTTTTAAAAAAATCATTCCAACTCTTATCAATAGTCTTCATCATCATACCAAAACGACCGAATAATCCAACGAGAACGATTACGACACGTACACATACACGTGTGAACTTGAAATGGAGAAACCACGTCGCTTTCAGGAACTTCATCGTTTATGCTTGTAGGGCGATTCCGAGCATGGCGTTCGCAACATTTACACTTAGAAAGCACATGAACGAAATAACCCGGATCAGCAATGTTCTCATAATACGCATCCGTTAGATGAACAAAAGGTTCTAATCTTTCGTACTCATTAAGTGTATTGAGAATGCCTTTAACTTCGATCTGTTCAAGAGTTTCTTTGAAAAGTTCGCGATGTTCGGCATTAAACTCAAGAATGTGCAGCAGAACATCAGTTGGAATCAAATCTATGTACGAAGACATAATAGATCAATCTAATTAACTATGATAAAATTTTCCAAAACATTTTTGAAAAATTTATAAGGAATTTTATGAGAAAAAATAATCTTAATCACCGTGAAAAATACTGTATTTTTGATTCTTTCTCTTTTTTTTGCTTTTCTTTTTATTTTTTTGTTTTGGTATAATGCTCCAATGCGATATGTCACCTTCTTCAGCGATAAACTTATCCAAATCCATGAGGTTACCATCATTATATCCTTCTTCATCATATCTCTTCCAAATTTCTTCTAGTGATAACCCGTCTCTATAATGCACTATTTCACTTCTTTGAAGCATTCCATCATTGTTCAAATCAATTTTTCTAAACATACCTTCCCAAGTCTGTGGAACTTCAATTGTCATTGGATCTTCAACAAGAATTTCTTCTTCAATTTCCTTTACTTCCTCTTTTATTTCTTCTTTTATTTCTTTTTCTAATTCTTTATCTTCACTTATTTCTCTTGTAGTGATTTCTTCTTCTAACAGATCGTTATTTCTTATTTCATCCAAAGTATAAGAATTATTATTTTTTCTCTTTTTCAAAACAACCAAAATAACTGATACTAAAATCATTAATATAATTATAACGACAACAAACATTCTTATTATATATATATATAAAAACATATAAAAACAAGAAACAAAGTAATTTCAAGCAAATACAAAAATCATGTCTTATTTTCGCAACAAAATTCTCATTCGAAATGGCAAGTATTCTGTTCTTTTTTCTAACAAAACCTTTTCTGCTGAAACTAAACAGATGCTTTACAAAACACTTCGTGAGGAATGTGGTGTGAAAAGGGTTTATACTCGTCGTTCTTCAATTGTTTGTAAATTGGATTAAAATTCCTTATAAAATTATGAAAAATGTTTTCAAAAAAAATGTGTAAAAAAATGTGTAAAAAAAATATAAAAAAAGTATAAAAATGAAGATCGCGATTTCCGGAAATATTTGCAGTGGAAAATCAACGCTTGCGAATGAGATTATTGAACGGTACTCTAATTATAAATGGAAGAAGCTTTCTTTTGCCGGAAAAGTGAAGGAACTAGCAACTGAATTGTTTGGAATGACTGTGAAAGATCGCAATCTGCTTATTAATCTTGCAACGAAGATGCGAGATATTGATCAAGATGTTTGGGTTAAAGCTCTAATGAAACAGATTCGCAAGAATGACTTTGTAGTTGTTGATGACCTTAGGATGATGAACGAATATTTTAAAATGTCAGAGAATTTCGATCTAGTTATTAATTTACAGAATGAAAAGGAAATTATTGAGGATCGTGTTCGCACATTATATCCGAATGATTGGAAAGTACATCTAAAAGCCATTACAGATTCTTATACAGAGAATCAGGTAGCCAAACTTCCAGAAGAATACTTCGATTTCGTTATTGTTAATAACGACTATACGGATCTTTTCAAATATCTTGATGAGAGACTCTGTGACAACTGGCGTGGAATTGCTGTTTAAATTGATTCAATTTAATATGTTTATTCATGTTTTTTCAATTATTTCTTCATGAATCCTCGCGATTGCTTTATATAACTCGAAACTTTCGTTTTGATTCATTTCATATTTCTCTTTTGCATTGCCTAGAATTGTAGCAAATTTGATATTGTTCTGGTATTCAAAATTATAATTAAAAAATTTATTAACAATTTTGCTTTGTATTAGAGTAGTTTCATATTTTCTTACTTCACGAATTTTTTCAAGTAGACTATATTTACTATCAAAAAATTTTTCAAAATTTATTTTTGTTTCGTCAAACCTTAATAATTTCTTATATTTGTAAAAACTTTCCAACTTGAAAATAAAATCATAATAATTCGCTGAGCCATCGTAAATATCATTTATATCATTTTTAGTATATTCAATCTTTTCGGTAGTTAATATATGCTCACCTATTTTTATAATTTCATGTTTATCTGGCACATCAAGTTTAAATTTTACAAAATATTTATCAAATATTTGATTTGAATTATTATTATCGATAGCACAAATAATATACTGTGTCTGTTCAATCTTTAGCAAATTTATTAATTCATGTGTAAATATGTTTGAAATGAATGATAAATTTTCAATGAAAATAACCTTTAATTTGTCATTGATTTTTTTGTCTAAAAAAGAATACAAATTATCCCTAGATTCATTTGTTTTTAACGCATCATTTATATAGAACACATGTTTAATATCTAATTCTTCAATAAATAGGGATGCTATCTTTCTTTTTCCAATCGCATTACTTTCATTATAAATTTTGAAATGTGTCAGGTTTTTAGAAAAATTTCTCAAATTTGAAATACTATCTTTATTTGTTAAAAAATCATCAATTTTTTTTGGTGAATATTTATTAAACCAATTCATAGTTCAAAAATCTTATATTTTGTTATGTTTATATGATTTTTTTGAAATAAAAAAAAACACACGCAAATGATATATTTACGTGATTTTACAAAGCATTTCCGTCGTCAAATGAAAATTCATTGTTGGTTTCAATGAGTTTTAGGCCATCGATGAAATATTTCGTTGTTTTGTTGTTTTTATTATGTGCCTCACAACACTTATGATAAGGATCAAATTTACTTTTGCAATTTTTACAAATTAAGTCTTTAGTAACATTTAGTTTCATCTTTGCGAACATCACATCAGATGTTTTGGGCTTACGAGGACGATTAGGTTGCCCCTTGAAATGTTCATGAAATAATGAAACAAATGTCTCAAATGGAACACGAGTACCACTTAACATTTGGAAATGGTCACTTTCGCTAATAAATCGGTAAATATAATTATTTTCAATAAGTACATCTTCAACCTTATCATTGAAATGTTTGATACCCCACTCATGAAATGGGCGACCATTGAATGTTTCAATAATTTTCTTTCGTGCCAAAATAAGTTTGATGAAAACTTTATGTAATTCTGTATTAATACAATCATCTTCGAGATTGGAATTTGTGCAATCAACTGGCTGGAAATTGAAATACGCAATTCTACGAATTACCTCACCTGTATCTTGAACCTCTTGAACATACTGAGAGCAAAACAGCATTCGCTGAACGACCTTATGTTGATTTTCGGTTTTTTGATTTTTAATAGGAATAGCAATGACTTCACCCGAAACGGCTTTTTGGAACTCGCACTTGCCAAATTCCTTAATCATGTTTGAGGGTGTATCGGCATCGATGATTACATCTTTGGTTAGAAACGCCGATTTCCCAAAAGTTTTCTCTCTAAAATTAATTGTACCTATATTCTCTTGTGAAAAGGTTGATGATACAATATTAACAATCGTTGATTTGCCTGTTCCAGAAGTACCAACCAAATATGGAACAACTTTAATTGGGTCTTCACCATTTGGAAAATGAAGAGAACCAAGAAGACCATAAAACGCAAGCTTTACCAGAGGATCTTTGGAAATCATAGGTTGATCGCTGATAATTTTATCGAAAATCGGACAATCAATTTCAGTCCAATCACAATTAAGCCATGCATTATCAAAATCAAACGGCATAAATTTTTTAGCAATAAAATTATAATTCTCAGTATCATTATAAGGATGAAAAGTAAATTCCTTCAATTTCAAATAACCATTCTTAAAACTCATAATGTTATTATCACGCTTCAGAATATCAATGTCTGTATGAACTGTTTCCAAATAATTAATAAGATTCTTTTTAGATGTAGGTTTTTTATAAACCCTTTTCATAGAGAGGTCAGCGTCTTTGAAGATAGTGTCAAGGAATTCATCATACGGAGCAACTGACTCATATTCAATAACGCATTCATCTGAACGCTTCATAATATAACCGTCCTTTTTAAGATAGTCCTCATTTTCGCACACTTCATCAACATATTCCTGAATTAAATCATATGTCATTTTATCTTCCGAAGAATCATTACCACAACCGTAAAAACGGCGGATAGCACTCCAATCATCCTTATTTTTCACAACATCAATTTTCTTTTCACCACAAGCATGACACCGAACTTTAATAGATGTTTTATTGAGAATTACGAAGCTCTGAACGCAAGAATGACATTTCATTCCATCAACAAGGCATTTTTTATCAGATGGAATAATAATACAGTTCTTACTGTTTTCGTATAAATTTGATTTCCAATCACCTTCCGTGTCAAATACTTTATTCAACTTGTCGCTAATATTTTCTGAAGGATCCGACAACACTGTGCGACGTTCGATTTCATTTGGATCATCAGTGTTCTGAGGGAGAATTTTGTAAATATCGCCACAATAATTCTTAATTTCCATTTCATGGTTGAACACTTCTTGATTCTTATCAGCATAACTTCCTTGACCACATAGAAGCTCCACATCAGCCCATTTAGTATCAACACGCTTACGTCCTAATCCATGAAACCCGCTAACAAAATAATGTGGTTTTCCTTTCGACACACTCTTGAAGAAAGGAGTTTGAATCATAGGATCAAAATCACCATCAACATCAATCTGGTTTATCATCTTGGTATCAATCCAGATCGTATCATATAGATCTCCATATTTCTGCTGACGTTCCTTAACGAGTTTGGTATCAGAAAAATCATTGTAAGATGGCATTGATTTGTCATTGTAAGGGCGTAGTAACTTTTTGGTTTTACCTGATGACTTAACAAGCTTCTTCTCTAAGTTGATTGGAAAGTAAAGTATTCCATTTTTGTTTAGAAAATCGATAAGATTCATAGTGTATAATCGCGTATCAAATCTATAAAATTTCACAGAACATTTTTAGAATTTTAAAAAGGAGTTATGATGGAGATTTGTAAAATGTATGTATTGGATTTAAAATTCCTTATAAAACTATATTATTTTACTTAACATTTTTGAACAAAATCAAAAGGGATTTTGTGACACACTTCAAAAATGTATGTATTGGATTTAAAATTCCTTAAAAACGAAGATTTCGGATTGATGTCGCACCAATTGGTTCTATTTCTTCCTCTTCCTCTTCCTCTTCCTCTTCCTCTTCTTCATAGTCTTCGTACTGCTCTGTCACACAATCGTCTCTCTTTACCTCTGTTTTCTTTGTGTCATAAAGCTGTGTTTCTTCTTTGACTTGTTCGACGATTGGATCTTTTTTTGTCGCTACATTCTTAAAAAGGCGTTTTGATAATAAATCAATTTTCTTGAAAAACGTAGGGATATTGCCTATTAAAACGAGAACAAACACTATGATCCCTATTCTGCTCTTATAAAGATCATTCAGAATGACAAAAAGGAAAACGATTAAAAATAGCTGAACCAACGATTCAAACATTAGCGAGACTTTCGTCTGATCCTTAATGTCGGGAAAAATCGCCTCTAATAGCGATCCATAAAAAAACGCAACTGTGGCGTATACTAAAATTTCGGGCGAAACTTTAAGAAGCGTGTCTTCAATAGATTTAACTTTTTTAAGATTTTTCATATTAATATTAACACATATATAATTTTCATAAGAATTTTTTAAATCGTTTCTTTGAAATAATTGTTAAAATTTTTTTATAATGTATTATTAAATATGGAAGATTCTTTCTCTGATATAGACACCACTAAATCAAAGGGTGGATTTTCAACTAAAACATTTGCGCTAGTCGTTTTTATTATATTATTTTTTGCATTCATAGTAACTATTCTTATTGTATTTTTAGGTAATGATAGTGATGATAGTGATTCAAATAATTTGGTTTTGTCACCTGAGTTAGAAGAGATAGTGGATTTAAGAGATAAAAATGAATACAGTGGGGAAATTGTTGATAGAGGTGAGGCTGTCGAAAAAATACAAGATATAGGTTGGATGGCAATGAATAAATCGCAACATGAATATAAACTTGATAATACCGATACCGATAATGATAGTGAAAAACTTTTGAATTCAGATGATATAACAGCTATATCGACTATGTTTGAAAAAATTCATGATTACACAGTAAAATTGAAGTACTCTAATTATAGAAACAATAACCGGGATAAACTTAATGAATTGAAGGAAAAAAAGCGCGACTATCGTAGAAAGTTTCAAGATAAGTTAGTTGAATTGATGGTTAAATGTGAACCATATGGAAAAACATATGATGGATTCAATCAATGTGTTCAATCATACTTAGTAGAATTAAACACCTTTGGACCAGAATTTGTAGATAAGAAACATAAATGGGAGAAAAAGTTTTATAATTGGTCTTTCACAGAAAGTGGTACTGCGGGTGATATAAATCTTGATTATATGTTACGTGATAAAATAAGATCTATTCATTTTGATGATAAAATGCCTGGATCTAATTATTCCGAAGATAGTGATGAAGTTCAATTATTAGGATGGTTAGCTTATAATGACGCACAACACTCTTATATGATGAATAAAGCAAATGAGGACGATGACGAGGATGAGGATGAGGAAGAGGATAAGTTGTCAATAGATGATATTATGAAGATTGCTAATTACTTTAAAGATGAATGGGATCATGCTGACAAAAAAAAGTTCAACGACAAAGGTCGAAATACTAAACGTGAAAAAAGAACAGAGTTCAAGAGTACATTATTATCAATGAAAAATACATGTGAGCCTTATGGTAAGACATACAATGAATTCAAAGAATGTACACAGTCTTATATGTTAAAATTGAACGAATTGGGACCTGAATTTGACGGTGATCATTTTAAAGATTTGGGTGTTATAAGCTTGGAAAGTATTTTAAACCAAGAAGAACAATTTACAAATTATTCTGATGATAGCAATGATGACGTTAAATTATTAGGCTGGCTTACTTATCAAATACAAAAAAAATAAAGTGTAATAAATTAGAAGTATTGTTATTAAGAATAATTAGGAAAAATATTTCAAAAAAAACCAAAAAAAAACAAGAAAAAAAGGTTTTTTAAGAAATTCTAGCGCATTTTTTACAAATAAAAGTAAAAAATGTTTGAAAATGACCCCCCCAAACCGTATATATATATTAGGTTACCCCTGATTGATTACGCTCTCTTTTATAGATTGCGTTTCGGTGGTATAAGCGAAAGGAAGTTACAATACATCCGCGGCAACTCTATTATGGGGTGTGGTCCGTCAAAGAAACGTGTTGAACAACAGCAGTATATTCAGGAACTAAACGCCAGAGCCCGAGCCAAACTCGACGAGGCGAAACAGCTCCTCAATGAATTCTCGCGTGATCTAGACGAACGCCATGAGACGCGCAAGCGGGACGCCCGCGATGCCAAGGCCACCGCCGATGCACTCGAGAAGAGCGCCTCGACGCTCGAGGAGAAGGTGTGTGCCGCCGTCGCCGCGCGCGACGCGGACGAACAGATCGCTCGCGTCGCTCGTCTCGATAAGGCGTTCGCCGAGAATAATGCCACATCCGCGCTGCGGCGTAAGCGCCTTGAACTTCAAGGACTGGTTCCGAAGAACACCTAAACAGGTGCTGCGCCCTGAAGCCTCAACAAGGAGGATTCACAAAAAAAAATAAATAAAAAAAACCAAGAAAAAAAAGGTTTTTTAAGAAATTCTGAAATATTAGGAAAAATATTTAAAAACAACCAAATCGTCATATGTCCTTCAAAAACCCTAATTATTTTTTTAAAAATGTTTTATGATTATTTTTATATTTGTTAAGATTTTAAAAATGACGAGTGTTTTAAAGAAAGTAAAATGTAATGTGCTTGATATGCTTGCTTATCGTAAGTGTATTATTTCCGAAGAATCTATTTCCGATTTCAAGAAATCAAATACCTTGAAATTTGAAACTGAAACAACATATGATATGTTCATTATTTCAAGAATTGCAAAGTTTTCAAAATCAGTTCTAAAAAACCTTGTTGAAACAAGCATTATTCCGACTTCTAAAAATATTAATATCAATCTTATAATTCTCGATAATATTTCAAGCAATTCTATTCAAAACAATATTAAAATTATTGAAAAGGAGAATAACGTTCGTATTAATCTATTTCATTTTGAAAGTTTCTTAGTGAATCCCACAAAACATTCACTTTTCTCTCACCATGAAAAAGTAGTTCATGAGAATATTGACGAATTTAAACAAGAATTATGTAATAAGTTGTATATCGAAAAAATTGATCAGCTTCCAAAAATTAGTGTAAATGATATTATGGCAAAATACATTGATTTGAAAGTTGGCGAACTTGTAAAGATTACACGAAACACAAAGAATGCTTCAAATATGATAATTTACAAAATATGCGTTTAAGCAACCATAAAAAAATCTGTATATTATTAAAATTATGATTCGTGAGCTTGAAGAATCTAATACAATAACAAAATTCAATACAAAATTTATAAAAAAGTCAAAAAATGAAAACGAAAGTTATGTTAGCGATAGACATCATATTGACAATGATATGGATTGTAATAGTGAAGATTGTAAATCAGAAAAATCTCAGGATGTAGTTCGTGTAGAAGAACCCTGGACACATAAGGTTGAGGACCTTATCATAATTTGGAATAAGGACATACAAGAACAAGTAACACTTCATGAAGATAGTGGTTATTTTTATAAAAAGAAAAAGCAATTGGTTGGTTTACCGGCTGTTCTTGTTCCACTGATGATGGCACCGTTTAGTGCGACATTTGCTGATAAATATTGGATTCAATATGTGAATATGACGTCATTTGTTCTTGTCGGAATTTTAAGTGGTCTTGAGACTTTTTTCTCCTTTGGTGCTTCGAAGGAAAAACACTTCAATCATTCGAGTCGTTATCAAGAACTTCAAACTTATATAGAATCTCAATTATTTAAGAAGAAGAAATTTAGACTCGAAGTCGATGTTTTTTTGACAGAAGTACGTATGAGATATGACAATTTAAGGACAACAGCACCGACAATTCCTTCTACCATCACAAAAATGAATGAAAGTTTTCAAAAAAAACAGCAACATTTAACAACTCTACAGATATTTGATGACAACAATGTGTAACAAAATGTATACATTTTTGATGAAAAATAAATATATCATTAATTTATAATATGACGGAAATCACTGCTATTGATATATTAACAAAAATTTCACGAAATAGTTATAATAATTTTATTGAAGTTCATTTACCTAAGATTTTAGAAAGAACCGTATTGAATGTTAACAAAAATCAGGTGAATGGTGAATTTAAAACTCAAATGAAAGTTTCATTTTTTGACTCAAAAGATAAAGACGAAATCAAACTAGGTGAAATTTCTGTCAATCCCAATGAAGCAAGATTAAAGGGTTTCACTTATTCTATGCCTATATCTACAAATATGAAGATTGAATTAATTCACAACGACGAACGTATGATTATACCTTTTGAAAATTTTAATATTCTTGATTTTCCTGTAATGTTACACAGCAAATATTGTAATTTGTATTCAAAATCTTCTGTTGAATTAGTTGAATTAGGCGAGAGTCCGGAAGAACGCGGAGGATACTTTATCATCGATGGTAGCGAAAAAATAATTGTTTCACAAGAAGATTCGAAAAAAAATTTAATAACGACTAACTTCAAGCAATGCGCTGATTATACAGAATATTCAGCCAGTTTGCAATCATCGGTTGATGATTCAAAACGTCCTGAGATGCATCGTATTTTCACAAAAAAAGACAATGCGATAATGATAAAATTACCATACTTTACACGAGAATTTCCATTAGTTGTTGTATTAAGAGCGTGTGGTTTTGATAATGATAAAGAGATATTGAAATACATTTGTGGAAATTTAGAAACAGATTTATCAAAAAGAATTATTGATGAATTGAAGCCATCATTTAAGGAAGCCCACGGTGTGCCAGACCAAATAACCGCCATGAAATTCATGTCTTTTTTCTCAAAACAAAAGGCGAGTAAAGATGATAATAATGTAGATACAGTATTTGGAAATATATATAATCTTCTTTCGCGTTTCGCTGCTCATCAAAATAATAAAACTATGTATGATTCAAATGAATTATACTTAGAGAATTTAAAGGAAAAAGGAATATATTTATGTGTTGCAATAAGAGAATTACTTTTTGTAAAATTTGGTCTTAAAGAAAAAACTGATCGTGAAGATATTGCGAATAAAAAGGTTCGTTTGAGTGGTGCTATTATTCTTGAAATGTTTCGTGAATATTTTGAAGAGTTTACAAAGGTTTCAAAACTAACAATTGATTCATATATCGAAAATAACACCTCGAAAATTAACGAAATGTCAATTGAAGAGCTTAAAAATGAAATCACTAGTAATAAGTTATCATTTTTTAACACAAAAGCTTTTCAAGAAAATATTACAAAATCTTTTCGCTCTAAGTGGGGCAAGAACCCAAACTCTGACCGTAATAAAGGTATCATTCAAAGTTTTGCGAGACATACTTTCCTTGAGTCAATCTCTCATCAAAGACGCATACATGCCTTTATTGATGATGGGTTATGGACCTTTGATCTTCGTCGATTACACCCGAGTCAGCAAGGTTACGTTTGCTCTATCGAGGTTCCAGATGGACCCGGTGTTGGTACATCAAAGCACTTCGCTCATACTTGTATAGTAAGTGAAGAAAAGGATCCTCACGAAATTGAAAAATTTATAAAGAGTTCAAATAAATGTTCCAAAATTACGGAAACTTCAAAAATATTTGCCGATGATATTGTTCGTATTTTTATAAATGGTAAATTTATTGCTGTAACAGAAGAACCTGCAATATTGAAGGGAGAAATTGATAAAAAGAAATATGACAAAAAGGATGGTTCCATTGATGAATTTTGTTCTGTTTCATGGGATATCCAAAATAGCACAATCGATATAAATATGAATGGCGGTAGATATTTACGTCCTCTTGTCAATACCAAAAAATCAAAAGTAACATTTACAGAACAGCAAAAATTTGCGTCTACTCCTGAATTCTTATTAGAAAATGGATGTGAGTACTTTGATCCAGATGAAATCAAGAATATTTTGGTTAAATATAATAAAAGTAAAGACACAAAATACAAAGAATTAACTAAAACATTTCAATTAGGTTTATCTGCTTTAACATTACCTTACTTGGAACACAATCCATTAGCTAGAAATCGATATGCTTGCTCACAAGTTCGTTCCGCGGTTTCTTTGTATGCGAGTAATTTCAAGACTCGATACGATCAGAGTGCGAATCTTCTTCATTATGGTCAAACACCAATAACTTCAACTGGATATCTGAATTTACTCAATAATAATAACGCTCCTTATGGTCAGAATCTTATTGTTGCTATTGCAACGTACAACGGTTTTAATCAGGAAGATTCCGTAATTATGAATAAAAGTGCAGTGATGAGAGGCATGTTCAATTCAACTTACATTAAATCGCATAAATTTGTTGAAGAAATCAACAAAGATCGCGATATTGGGAACATAGAAATATTTAACAATGAAGACCAAAGTTATAAAAAAGCGAAATACAACTATAGTGGGATTGATAAAAATGGCATTATAAAAGCTGGTACTGTTCTAAAGGAAAACATGGTTTTGGTATCAGCACGATTAAAAAAGGGCACCGATGATTACACAGACGTATCGCTGGTTGTTGAACATCCACATCATGGTGAATTCATAGACAAAGTCTATTTGAGCAACACGTCTCCAAGAATCGCCAGAGTTACAACTAATCAAATGAGACAGCCAATTCATGGCGACAAGTTTGCATCACGCCAAGCACAGAAAGCAACGGTTGGTTTGTTACTCGATACAAAGGATATTCCTTATACAGAAGATGGCGTTGTCCCAGATATATTATTTAATGTTCATTCGTTTCCTAGTCGAATGACTATCGGCTTGATGTATGAATTTTTGTCTTCTCTTGTCGGTATAAAGAATGGGTTAGTTGTTAATGTTTCTCCGTTTAATAATGTTAAAAATATTCAGAAAAAATTTGAAGAAATTTTAGGTAAGCAAGATAAATTTTCAGAAAGAAAATTGTATTCACCAGAAACCGGTGATGTAATTTGCGAAAACGCGTGCTTTGGTAATATCTTCTATAAAAGATTGAAACAGCAAGCAGAAGATAAAATGTACTCTGTTGGAGTCGATGTAAATATTGACACGATCACCGGCCAAGCGAAAGCCGGAAGAGCTCAAGGCGGTGGACTTAAGATTGGTACAATGGAACGCGACTCCTTATTAGCATCTGGCATCTCAAATTTTGTAAAAGAATCGTTCGTTGAAAAAGGTGATAAGACAACCCTGTCTATAATTGATGAAAACGAAGGTGAATTGTATGTTGAGACGACAAAAGGTTTCAATTTATTTAAAAATGAGCTAAAGGGATTGGGGCTTAAGGTCCTTCCAATGTTATAGGATTTGTGATGAACACAAATTTTTAAACATATAAAAGTAAGACACAGTTGATATTTCAAGAGGTAGAGATTTTTGAAAATGGGTCATGGTATCACATACGCAAAATTCATTGAAACATATGGTAAGGATTGTATTGAAGAAACTGAAGATGAATTCAACGCAATAATTGCTGCTGAAAAAGCTAGACTTAAACTGAAAGGTAAACGATTTACTTTTAATCATTTATTTTTTCATTTCAAATTCGGTGAAAAATATGAAAAAATGATGGTGTGTACTTACGCAAAAAATACTAGTGTATCCGCAAGTGAACGCAAAGCAAATAAGATAGTAAAAGAAAAAGAACGTCAGGCTAATCCTGAAACGTCAAGTGTCAATACAGAAGCAAGATCTATTGACAGACTAAAGGAAATTATAAACGATTCAAATCTTGTTTATAAGGAAGTTGGTCGTGAAGGGCATTTTGTCGACCTTGTTGTTCGTAAAAAGGGGTCAAGTAGACAAACCTGGTTTCCTATTCAAATGAAAGCATCTAATACAGTAAAATCGCAATTTAATATGCCACGATACAATTGTCCTGAAAAATTCAAGGATACATATGAAAGATTTAACTATTATGAGAATATGATTGTTATTTGTCATAATCTCGATATTGATGAGTATCTTATAATACCTCCTTATTCAACAGATATTCCAGATTCTGCTTTAACATATAGTAGTGGAGTAACAAAAGGATATTACGTTAAAAAGGAAGATATTATTGCAAAAATTAATGAATATATCGAGAAGTATTCTGAACTTGAAAAACCATTCAGTGATATTGAATTATTATGTACTAAAGAGAAACAACTTGAAATCAAATATATACGTAAACGCCAAGAAACTTTATCGAAAGTCTTTTATATGGAAGAAATCAATTTCCGTGCTGATGACTTTAAGATTGATAAAATTGTAAAAGTTCAAGAGAAAACTGTTAATCATGTAAATAATAATGAAAATTCGTTTCAGTTTGTATTAGATAAACGTGATGGACATAATAAAAAACAACCATATGAAATTTATGACAACGACTTTTACTGGTTGAATTTAGCGGGCACAGATTATTTCTATGTAATTCCTTCAAAATTGATGGAAAAAGATGGTAAAATCCGTAAAAAATTGACGCTTCATAAAGAGTTTAAAACAGAAAAAGAAAATAAAACGTGTAGATACACTGACGCCTGGACGTACGGCTTTTGTTTCGATTGGACTAAACTTCTTCAAGAAAATATTGATTACGAAAAAGAAGTAAATCGTTTGTGGTGTCTAGTCCGTGAAATTAATTTGTCAGAAACGTTTATAATTGAACAATTGAGTTTGTAGCCACAATTAGGGCAAAATTACAAGGATATTTCTTTTTCATTAAAAATTTTTAAACATATAAAAGTAAGACACAAGAGATTTTATGTGAAAAGAAAAAATGAACGAAAAAAATGAATATATGAAGACAATTTTTATTGAAAAATATTTCCAAATGATTCAAGATGCAAATGAAAATTCTACAAATTGCTTTGTTTATATCAACGAAAAATTAAGTACCCACGCTAATAAAATTGCTGAAATTATTGAAAAAAATTGTGATAAAGAAGACTAGAGCAAATATTCTGGAATGTGTTCTGAGTTACACAGTAATATTAAGTTTTGTAATGAATGTTTTACTAATTCATAGTTTCGATCTTCCCAACTTTCCTTAAAATCTTTAAGAAAAACACAATCACAACTGTCCTCAATTAAATTTAAAAAATCATAAAAATCCTTTGTAAAATTCCAAAATTGTTCTATGCTAGTGACCCTGTTAACAACGTATTCTGGTAATTCAAGAATTTGTTGGTCGATTTGATTTTGGTCACTTATTAGAAAGGACGAATTTGAAAAATCACACAATTTCCATTTGTTGTCACTATCAATTACTAAATTTTTCAATTCAAAGTTGCTATATACTACGTGTTTGGAATGAAGATTAAAAAGCTCTGTTGTAATATTATTAACAATATTGTTTATTATTTTTGGCGAAATATTGTCAATAATTTTTTCAAGTGAATAATTATATTTTGGCATAATAATTAAGGCACACTTATCAGAGATAACATTGTGTATAGTCTCTTTATTGTGTAAGAAATTTGTTATGAAATATTCGTTTTTGAATTCATTAGTATTCGTCATAATAAATTTATAGCAATGTTTATCATATTTTAAAACAATACTGTTTTTTTTGGTTTTTATCTTTTCTATTTGCAACCCTTTTTTTGATTTTGGTGATGTTTTTGTATTTTGTAATCCATTTGTCATTGATTCAAATAAACATGACTCAGAACGAGACAAAGTTTTTCTTAAATCTTGCTGGGAAGGAAGAGTGATCGAACTTTTTTTATTTTTTTTAAACAAATCAAACATTTTTAAAATAAACATATATTTTTTTCATAACAAACGCACTTTTAACTCATCATAAATAACACTGTAATATAAATCATTATAATCTGTATTTTCATTTAAACAACTTCAACATAAATTCAACAAAACTTCAAACAGGTATTTAAACGTGTTTAAGAAGACCTTTAAATTTTGATCAAATGTTTTAAAATTCTGAGGCTGTTTCAAAACTTCTATGTATTCGTTTAAATCTTCCCTAACATCATCAATAATGTTTGTATTCACTGTGTCTTCTTTGTCATCTTCACATATGATATCCTCAATCGTCAATGCTTCTTTGGTTATAGGAGATCTTTTGAATTTTCGTACGTAATTGAAAATAACCGTTTTTTCGTATGTAAAACCGTCTGCTGCGGTTGCAGACCGTTCGATAGTTTTACCAGAGTAAGCACACTTCATAATATTTCATGTTCGTTTAGATGATAGAATCATTTACCTTTATATGTCACTACATGTCATTTTTCGAAAACATTTTTGAAAATTTAATAATGAATTTTTAAAAGAAACTACTAATATCTCATTTATTTCCACCACGGTTTTAAATTTGTTCTAAAATCTGTTTCAGTCCACGTAGTGAATGAAATAACACCATTCATGTTTTTCACATGTGAAAGTGCTAGTGAAAGAGGTGCAGGACCTCTTATAACCATACCTTTTTCATCATATTGACTTCCATGACAAGGACACATATATTTGTTTGCCGCTTGATTAAAAGGAACAAC
>Ga0257110_1000217_pt1 | contig 29735 bp, 26 predicted proteins | sample LP_taG_7_FD_190184 | JGI IMG/M metagenome (GOLD analysis project Ga0257110, IMG submission 190184) | Marine microbial communities from Northeast Subartic Pacific Ocean, Canada - LP_J_2015_P26_10m | ecosystem: Environmental > Aquatic > Marine > Oceanic | place: Canada: Northeast Subartic Pacific...
ATTGCGAATATGCTATTTCAAAACAAGGAATTTTTCGATGATGTTGGTGTCATTGTAATCGATGAGACCCATTACATTAACAGTGATAGAGGGGGTGTATATGAACAAACCATTTCAATGATGCCCGTACACGTTACTTTTGTTTTACTTTCAGCAACAATTTCAAAACCTGAAATTCTCAAAAATTGGATGGAAAAAACTCGAGGAATTGAATGTGTTTTGTCTTCAACGGATTATCGTCCGATCCCTTTACAGCAAAATGTATATGTCGATGGATTATTGAAAAACATTATAAAAGATGGTGATTTTAACGATTCTTTGTATAAAACACTATTTAACAATTGGAAAGGTCAAGATAAAAAAATTTCTCAATCGACACGTCTTAAAAATTTCGTAGGAATGCTTGAAGAGAAAGACTTGTTTCCAGCTCTTTTCTTTGTATTTTCTAGAAAAAATTGTGAAAAATTTGCAGATATGTTTGAAAGATCGCTAATTACGGGTAAAGAGCAAACAGAGTGTTTGAAACTCTACGATTTTTACATCAAAAAAATGCTTGGAGAGGATGGTATGCAGATATCTCAATATTGGCGAATTCGAAAGTTCTTGTCAAAAGGTGTATGTATTCACCATTCCGGTCTTGTACCGGTAATCAAAGAGATCATTGAGATTCTTTTTGAGAAAAAGTATATCAAATTGATGTTTGTTACAGAGACATTTAGTGTTGGAATAAATATGCCTACAAGAACTGTTGTGTTTACTGAACTTGAGAAATTCGATGGAAAGGAAAAACGAGTGCTATTGCCATCTGAGTACATCCAAATGGCTGGGCGGGCTGGAAGACGAGGAAAAGATACCGTAGGCCACGTGATTTACTTTCAAATCACTCATAAACCTATGATACTCTTGTCTGAGTTTGCGGAGATGGTCTCAGGAAAGCACGCAAACATCAAATCAAAATTTGAGATTAATCCTAACTTCATTCTTAAATGTATTGACAATGATATCAATATTAAGGAAGAATTGGGAAAAACGATGCTTTTCAATGAAATTTCAAGTCAAAAGAAAGGGATTACATATGAAATTGAAGAACTCGATAAGAAAATTGAAAGTATTACAATTGAAAATGAAAACAAAATTATTGAATTGAAGAAACTGGAAAACAAAAAGTTGATATGCAAACCTAAGCAAAAACAGCAAATTAATGTTCAAATCAATGAAGCAAAGAAAGTTGTTGATCAGAAAGATATTGAACAATTTGAAAATCGTAGTAAACTGATTCAAGATTTGAAGAAATTGAATTGCGATTTGATTCATAATGACGAATATATTGATAATACTATTAATAACATTAAAGATGTACTAATTGATACAGGATATATGCAGAATTCTGGCACGATTACAATCCAAGGACGTTCTGCTGCTAGTTTTCAAGAAGTTGAATCATTTCTAGCTGTTGAATATATACATTCATTGCTTCAAAGTATTGATTTTTATTCAATTGAAGATTACAAGTATATCATTCCATTTATTATCGGTACATTAGTTGATGATAGAGATTTAAATAGAGAAGATCTCACGGAAGATACATTTGAAATGTTGAATAATGTTTTCAATGAAAAAAATCAGATTGAAAATGTCAAATACGAATTGAAAACTCTTAAAAAATTTCACGAACAATTATTGAGCGAAGGACGATTGAAGGAACCTGAAAACAAACTAACACCAATGTTTGGTATTGTATTATATTTGTGGGTCAATGGAAAATCGTTCAATGAAATTAAGGAATTTGTTCCAGAGATATATGAAGGCAATTTCTGCAAGAATATTTTGAAGTGCCATAATATTTGTGAGGAAATAATCAATATGTTTGACATATATTCAGTAAAAAGTGAACTTAAAAAAATCTTAACTGAAATTCAATCTAAATTGATTAAAGATATCGTTATAATTGACTCCCTTTATATCAAATAGATAGGAAATGTTTAAAAAATGACCTTGAAATTTATAAAATTATTCAAAAACAACAACATGGATCCACTATTGATGCAAGAAAAGCGGCTTGAGATGAAGATTTCCGATTTATCAAAAAAGATTTTGATAAATCGGAAAAATCTGAAGAACTTGAAGATGTACGTTGATGCACGGATTCGTATGAAGAAAATGTTGGTCATCATCAAAAAGACACGGCTTAAAAATCGTGCGATAATGACGTGAAAAAACACATTTGTGTTTCGCCTCTTTTGAGGTTTTTTCAAATTCTGCGTAGAAATTTCAAAGATTTTTTTGTGTTTGATAATTAATGTATCAAGTACAATTTGAAAAAGTGCTAAATCAAATAAAATATATAGGATATTATAACAAATTTCCAGCCTATTCTAAAACAATTGATAAATTTAAAAAAATTAAGAATACAAATTTTAAAAAAACGATTTCGGTATTAGATTTTAACAATATTGTGTATTTTATCGAAACGTTTGAAATCATTAGCACATAATCTCGAAAGTTACATTCTTTTTACTCTTTTTTCTCATATTTTTGTCAGCTTTGTACAAATCATCAAAATTATAAACCATATCATAATTTTCTTTGTTTGTGTGTGCGGTTTTGATAAGATTAGGAGCGTTGTCGAAGAACTCTTCGTATTTGTGAATATTTTCAATCCGAATCGTATGCAACAAATTATTAGATTTACGATAGATCCAATCCAAAATATTATGAAAATCGTTTATAATTTTACTATAACCTTTTGTCATTTGTGTCATTTCAAGTGTAAACTCTTGAATAGTCATTAAGTTCAAAATGTTTTCCTTATTGTAACAATCGATGTCAATTTCTAGCAATTTATTACATCTAGGAATTTTATACTCGAATACTCTAACAGGAATCGTGAAATTCATTGTATTACATATTCTTTCGTGCTGTTTCTTGACACGTTCATATTTTAGACTCAAGTCTACTTGTGTGTCGACAAAATCTTCAATTATTTCGTTTGAAGTTAAGCAATTCACTTTTTCATTTAATTTACCACCCATTTTTATATTAAACAGATGAAAATTATATAAATTTTTTCAAAACATTTTTTAAAAAATGATAAGGAATTTTTATGACGTTTTGTATACTTGACTTGTGTTCAACACAATTCCTTATAAAAATGTTTAAAAATGGAACTTGATTATATATCAATATTATGAAAAATTATAAAAATGGTGAACCTTTGTATGAAATTGCGTGAGCGTGTAATGGACAAGTCTCTTTCAATTGTTATGGAAAGAATTCATGACGAAGTTTATGAAGACACAGTCGGTTTCCTTAACGTAAACGCTGATGAATGCGAGACAGATGCTATTATCAATTTCACAGATGTTATTGTAAAGGGATTTTATTTCGATGATTTAATTTATTACTTTAAGTATCATAACAAAGACTTCGAGGATCTTGAAATTGATTCTAATCCTAATGACAACGCCATTTACTTTTCCTGGAATTGAACTAAATATAATTCAATTCCTTTTTTAGGTTTCAAAATGTTTTTTCACAATTTCAATTGTGTATTCTTCAACCGTTTTTTCGTATTCTGGTAAATTATTGCCAGTTTTCAAACATTCCTCTTCAATTTTCAAACGCCGTTTTTCTTCATCACGAAAAACAGATAAATGCTTTTGATATTTCTTATCAACAAGCTCCTTACTCTGTATAGAACGTTCTTTTTTAATATTCTTCATTCTGTCAGATAAATCGTATAATGAATCTTTTAATTTTGTTATCTCTTCTAACATAACTTCGTCGTGATACTTATGATCATCGTCGGCAATTTGTTCGACTTTATTTTTCCAACGTTTTCCGATAAAACATGAGCCATTTCTTTCTTCAAAATCACTACCATATTTTGTATCGATTTTTTCAAATGTATCTTCAATTAGGTTTTTAATTAACTCATTATAATTCACGTGATTCCAATTCTTACCATCAAACGTGCGGATAAAATTTTTTCCTTTATTAACGATATCTAAATTGTGATTCTCAGGATGATTTTCGTTAAAGTGTAATTGTTTTATCATTTCTCTTACGAAAAAAGTACATTGGCTCATCATTTTAAAACAATAGTCGCTTGTGATATAATCTAAATTTTCGTTACCAAAAGAATTCAATTTGATGTCAGGAGATTTTACTGAATAAACTTCATACAGAGCGGATTTTCTTGAAGATTCGTGAGCATTCAACCGGATTTGTTGATTTCGATTAATATCTGACTGAATAGAATTTGCTCTTTCAAGACTTTCGATTTTTTTCATTTGCTCTGATAGGAGTTTATTTGTTTTTTTCTGAAATTTTTCAAATTCATTTCTTGTTATCTTATCACTTGATTTTTCATTGACAGGAACACAAACCACATTCTTCTTATGCTTTTTAGTTTCAAAATGACGCTCAAGCTTTTTCTGTGAATCCACAGTCACATTACACAGACGACATTCAAAAGTCATATTATATTTCTTATTAAAATTTAAAATTATCTTATCTTTATATGTTGAAAACCAATATATAGGACATCATTGAAAAAAGTATCGAAAAAATTTCGAAAAAAAACTTCAACAAAAATTTCAGGAAAAGGATAATTTATAGAAACACCCTTACAAAAGTATCGAAAAATTTTCGAAAAACTAAAAAAATCGAGACCTCAGATCACAGAGAATTTTTTGAAGTTTCAAAAAATATTCAATCTCAAAAAGAATTTTAAGATTTTTATTTTATAAGGAGATACGTTTCAAAATGAACGTCTAATTTATTTTATACTCCCTTATTCAGGTTTTCAGTCAATCTTCAATAGGATACAGTTTATACCATCTCCTTATTCAGGAAAAGTAAATTTTTTTTTCTCAATGAATTTTGACCACTAATTTCTCTGTGTTTTGTGCTCCTCGTTTTTCACATTTTTCGAAAATTTTTCGATACTTTTTTCAGGACGTTTCTGCTTTTTTCCCCTTTTCTGTCTTTTTTGTTGAAGTTTTTTTTCGATTTTTTTTCGATACTTTTGTTTCTTCTTTCCTTTGTTTTATATATTTTTTTTAAAATAAATATATAATAAAAAGAGTAATAGATAGTAAAACCCTAATAGAAAACAAACATATAAAAGACCTATATGAATTCTATATTTTTATATTTTATATGTTAATGATTTCGGTTAAAGATTTATTTCCCAAAGAAACAGGAGTAGATAGAAAAAAGTTGAAATGTACAAAAGTGTCCATATATTCTATAACAAAACCTGATAAAATTTTAGAAATAAAAAAAATTATTACTAATTTCTTAGAAGGTGATAACAAAAATCCAGAAAAATTAGTAATAACAGATGCGACGGCTAATGTCGGTGGAGATTCAATTTCATTTGCCACTTATTTTAAATCAGTCAATGCTGTTGAAATAGACAAACACACATTTAATTGTCTAAATAATAATATAGATGTTTATAAAAGAAACAATGTCAAAACTTTCAATCAAGATTATACAAAAATTATAAGAAAATTAAAACAAGATGTTGTTTTTATTGACGCACCTTGGGGAGGCGTTGATTATAAGAAATCTAAGAATATTACTTTATATTTATCTGGTATACCATTACATACTATCGTTAACCATTTAGACACTAAATTTATTGTTTTAAAAGTACCCAAAAATTACAATCTAATGTCATTTATACAATCCGTCAGATATGAAAAGATACATTTTAATCACTTACGAAATATGATAATCGTTTGTATCAAGAAATTATAATAAATAAAGGTGATAGATAGTAAAAACCCTAATAAAAAACGACCATATAAAAGAACTGTGTTAATTTATCAAAAAACATAAAAACATATAAAAGTAAGAATCATAGAGATTTCAAGAGGTAGAGATTTTTTGAAGATGACTTGGACATACGCAAAATTCATTGAAACATATGGTAAGGAATATGGTAAGGATTGTATTAAAGAAACTGAAGATGAATTCAACGCAATAATAAAGGCTGAAAAAGCTAGACTTAAACTGAATGGTAAAAGATTTTTTTTTAGGAATTTATATTTTCATTTCAAATTCGGTGAAAATTATGAAAAAATGATGGTTGAATCTTACACAAAGAAACCTACTGTATCCGCAAGCGAACGCAAAGAAAATAGCAATGCAATTTGTTCTGTAAAAATGAAAGAACGTCAGGCTAATCCGGAAACGTCAAATTACAATACAGAAGCAATGTCTATTGATAGACTGAAGAAAATTATAAACGATTCAAATCTTGTTTATAAGGAAGTTGGTCGTGAAGGGCATTTTGTCGACCTTGTTGTTCGTAAAAAGGGATCAAGCAGACAAACCTGGTTTCCTGTTCAAATGAAAGCATCAAAAGCAGGCATACCGAAATTTGATATGGATAACAGATACAATTGTCCTAATGAATTTAAGAATACATATGAAAGATTTGGATATTATGAGAATATGATTGTTATTTGCCATAATGTCGTAAATGATGAGTTTCTTATAATACCTCCTTATTCAAAAAAGATTCCAGATTCATCTTTAACATATAGTAGTGGAGTCTCAAAAGGACATTACGTTAAAAAGGAAGATATTGTTGCCAAGATTAATGAATATATCGATAAGTATTCGGAACTTGAAAAACCATTCAGTGAACTTGAATTATTATGTAATGAAAACAAAAAACTTGAAATCAAATATATACGTAAACGCCAAGAAACTTTATCGAAGGTATTTTATATGAAAGAAATCGATAACTGTGCGGTTGATTTCATTATTGATAAATTTGTAAAAGTTCAAGAAAAAACAAAAAATTGCAGAGATGTAAAAGGAAATTCGTTTGAGTTTGTATTAGATAAAGCTGATGGACACGGTAAGTATCAACAATATGCTATAAATGACAACGATTTCTATTGGTTGAATTTAGCAGGCACAAACTATTTCTATGTAATTCCTTCAAAATTGATGGAAAAAGATGGTAGAATTCGTCATACATTAACGCTTCATAACGAGTTTTACCCAAAAAGACAAAAGGGAGGACGTCCATACACTGACACCTGGACGTACGGCTTTCGTTTCGATTGGACTAAACTTCTTCAAGAAAATATTGAATACGAAAAAGAAGTAAATCGTTTGTGGTGTCTAATCCGTGAAATTAATTTGTCAGAAACGTTTATAATTGATCAATATAATAAATAAAGGTAATAGATAGTAAAAACCCTAATAGAAAACGAACATATAAAAGAACCGTGTTAAAATGTCAAAAATATTAATATATTGTTAAGTTAATGAAATTCTACTGGATAAACGTCGATACACAAACTAGACGAGCCGATAATATGGTAAAACAATTTAATGAAAGAAAAATTGAACATACACGAATTAATGCAGTAAAACCTTCAAACGAAAATCCAAAAAAGGTAGACTACGAAAGATGCTGCACTTTGTCCCACCTAAAAGCAATTGAAACATTTCTTGAAACAGAAGAACAACACTGTGTGATTTGTGAAGACGACTTATCATTCGAATTTGAAACATTTTGGAAAAAAACATTTGATGAAATAATTCAAAAAGCTCCTAATAATTGGGGTATAATTCAATTAGCATATATTTTACAAAATATTGAATCTAAATTTAAAGATAAAGCAGAATATTTCAATTACAAAACTCTTTCTGTTTCAGGAACTCTTGCGTATATTATTAATAGAAATTGTGCAAAACACTTATTAGACGTTTTCAAAAAAAGACGACATATTCCCACAGCCGACTGTTTTAGATCAGGTATTTATGCTTCTGTTGAATACTTTACAAAATTTGATTCTTTTGTTTACAAATATCCATATTTCATTTACCCTGATAATAACGATAGTTTAATAGGAAACTCCTTAAGTCTTCACGTTGCTTCAAAGAGTCAACAAATACAATATTTGAAAAAAAACCTTTTGTAGTTTTTTTATTTTTTCAATTTTTATTTTGTTTTTGTGGTCGTATTAAGACCTTTTTTCATTTTTATTTGATTTTTATAATTTTTACAAACAGTTTTTTCAGCCTTAGTGCTGAAATTTTCTTAGGAGGACTGGCACTTCCACGCAAGAAGCGCGGAACGCATGTCCTTGGGCGAAGTCTTGACATCGATCGTGTCAGCGACACTCTCGATAAGACCACAGATCTTGAGAAGCTCCTTCTTCTTCATCGACTTAAGACCATCAGTGGTAAAGTCGATCGTTGGTAGGTAAGCCATAATCTCATTCTCGTAATCAATACGAGTCTTGGCATTACCTGCCTTCCAGTCAACGTGCAACTCCTTGTTGCGACGCAGAGCATCAACATCCCAAACAGCCTTCTGCTCATCAGTCATCTTCTCCCAAACTAGCTTTGCCTCCTTGGCAATAGACTTGCCAAACTCAAAGTCCTTCTTAAAATCCGGATCCTCCTCAAGCTTAGAAGCAAGCTTCTTAGCACGAAAGACCTCAAGAAAGAGAAGCCACTTCGTAAGAAAGAATCCCTTCTGGGTTGGAATGTGAACCACCTTGTCAACAGGGCGGTTCACATTCTCCTTAAGGCCCTCAAGGACCTTATCACGAACCTGCTCTGCACTCATATCATCCGTGTCCTTGAGGAGATCCTCAATCAGGGCAAGAGTCTTGCGTCGGTCGCTAAGAAGCGACTTGGAAATAGGCTTGACATCACTGTCAGCCTTGTTAGACGTAGTAGACTCGGTATCAGAAGACATATTTTTAGTAATATTGCTTGTGTTCGTGTTCGTTTTTAAACTGAAATTTATTATAACTTCCAGGGTCTATTTTCAAACATTTTTTACTTTTTTTCAAATTTACAATAAAATTCCTTAAAAAACCACCAAAATAGTGTAAAATCATATGAATTTTAATTAATAGGAAGCGTAAAACGCTTCCCATTTGTATGAAAAGCAAAGGTATCACCGCCATCGGCAACATAAAACCTCTCTACATTTCCGATTGAAAAGACGGGCTTACCGATGAAAGCGGTCTCACCACAAAATGTTTGCACTTCCATAACAACTTCTTCGGGAACCTCATCCTCTTCATAATAAATCTTATAGACAGACACATGAGCATTATCCTTATAATGGTAATCAATAGTCACGTTGGCATAATAGAACCGATCATTTGAGAATCGTAGAATACGCTCACCGAAATCAGATGGGATGTAATAATCTTCAATCATATTGCCCTTACTTATATAATTTATATAATTTCAAGTTGGATTTTTTAACATTTTTAGTTAAATAGGGAGTGTTTCCGTAAAATAAGAATATCCCGCGTATTCCAATTCACCCTTTGTATCTTCCTTTTCAATAATCTTAACTTCCTTTTTGACTTCTTTTTCTTTCTTTTTGGTTTCTTTGATTTTAGGTTTAGTTTCTGTTGTTTCCTGAATGACACCTTCTTCGTTTTCTTCTTCCTCACCTTCATCAAAGATTTCATCTTCTTCTTCACCTTCTTCTTCCTCAATATCTTCTTCTTCATCATCTTCCTCAATATCTTCTTCTTCATCTTCTTCGTCTTCGTCTTCTTCTTCATTAACATATTTGGAATAATCATCTTCAATATCTTTAATATTTTCAAAAGAAATATTAGAATTATTATCGGTTGTTTCAATGACGACGAACGAATTGAATGATTCCATTTTTACATCTTTGTAATTGATTCTAACAATATTTTCATCATCTTTTTTAAGTGGTTTGTTATAAATAATAATGATATTTGAACCAATCTTTTTTACATCAAAGCTCCCTTTCTTGCCCTTTGAAGGATTTTTCTTATGAATTGCTTCGATAAATTCCTGATTCGAATAATTTTCATTACATTTAATATTAATCTTTGTAAAGGTGTCGTTTGTAAGAACGCCGAACATCATATTTGTAATTAACCTAACAAATATATAAAAAATTTCAAAACATTTTTCAAAAAATCATAAGGAATTTTGAAGACAATTTTACAATTTGATTTGTGTTCATCACAATTGCTTATTCAACTTTTATGAAATTTTTTTATATCATTATTATAAATATGATTGAAAAAGAACTTTTAATTGGCGTGGCGGCTCTCTTCTTTGCCGTTTATAGGGCTTTGTTTATGATGGTTCCTATGATGCTTGAAGCTAAGACCATTACCCAATTCTTTCATGCTTTTGTGCTCATTGCTTGAATAAGGCATCAATGATTTTTTTCAACTCTCCTGACTTTTTTAATTCCAGAGCCAATAGATGGTCTTTTGAATCATGTTCAATAAGATCAACATTTTTATCAAATTTTAAATATTCAGCGTGAAGTTTATCAATTCCCTTATTGGATTTATCACTGTAGTGGAAAGTGATTTTTGGGGAAAATGGTTGAAAGTTCTTAAGATCCAAGCATTTTTGGTAGAAATTGTCATCTTTTCTCTGTGCGGCTAGAAATCTGCAAGTGCGAGGGGCATTATATATATCTTTAATTACATCATCCTTGATATGATTTATAACGGATTGGGCATTAAAAACTACCACTTCATCTAAATTAAGAATACTGCCAAAAAGCATTGCTGCGAAACCGCCCGCACTACACCCGAAAGCAATAACACGTTTATATTTTTTTCCAATCAATTTCCTTAAAAATTCAATTGATTCCTCAAGAGAGTTTGAATGGTGACGGAAACCCAAGACATAAAACCGTGCACACCATACAGAAGATCCGGGCGGTCCAGTGTCACGTAAAAAAAGTTTATCAACATTATTATATTGCTTCATAAAATTGAAAAAGTTGAAAGTGGGAATTGAATTTTTCCAACCCATTCCAGCGAAAGATATGAACAATACCTCACGATCATTTTTTTCAAAAACATAGTCATCTGTATCAGTCCAACTTTTTTGTTTTATGTCACTATAATCCACATCTCCCAATGAAACGACGTTTTCAGGAATTTTATATTCAATTTTTAGATTAGACAATAGAGGCTTATAATTATCTATAAACTTTGTGTTTTTTTCAGGAATTTTCATAATCAATTTTTTAAGTTCTGCTCCAACTTCGTCGAAAAAGAAACTGATCAAGACTTTGCGTTCTCCTTTGGTAACCTCAGTAACACCATGCAAAAGTGAAGAATCAAAAACAATAACAGACCCTTTCGCAAGCTTGAACTCTTTGTTTAACTTCGGAAATCTCAAAACACCTCCATCATAATCATCAGGGCTACTCAACGCACTCACCATAGAAATAGAACGATATTTCGTCTCTCGTGAATCATCTGTATGAAGATTGTAAAAGCCCTTTTCAATGCAATTGTAACAGCCGATCTTCCAGCTTTCGCGAAAATCGATCCTCTTTCCAAACGTTTTCTTAACTTCATCATAAAGTGTATTATAAACGATATCATCGATGTATCGTAACACATTAGGTGTTTTGATATAGAGATCTTTTCTATTCTTTTGCTTTAAGTTAACATGGCCACCAACTCTTCCTTGGACATAAGCCATGTTTTTAGTTAAGTTCAAAAGATTGTTGATTGATTCATCATCAAAAACGTTTTCATAAACTTTAATCATACTTACATAAATATAACATTTTTACTTTAACAAACAAACGCATCTAAAAAAATTTTGAAACGATATGGTCAACGAAAACATTCATATTATGCACCTCACCTGATATTGAAATGAGTTTTTCAATATCATTTCTTTTTTCTGGTTTTGCCTGTGCTATTTGGTGTAAAATAGAACATATATCTACTGAATCTTCGAACAAAATTTCTGAAATCTCTCTTTTTTTCTTTTTCGATTCAATTAACCATTTATAAGTAATATTTTTAGGATAAATAGCAAAATATTCATCAATACCAAACTTACCACCAAATATATTTTTCATAATTTGCAAGTTCGATAAGAATTTTCTAAAATCACAATTACATTCAGCGAAAATTTTCTTAAAATTTTTTTTATCATAGGAAATTTGTTCTGCTGAACAAATTTTAAGAACACTTTGTTCAATATCATTATACGAGAGAGATTGAAATTCAAATTTTTTACATTCTGCTTGAACATTCGCAAGCACCTTTTTTATATCGTTGCACGTAATGTAAAAACGAACATCTTTTCGTGTTTTCATAATCTCATATAGAATTTGTTGATCTGATAAACGAATGCTTTCAAATTCATCGATATAAACAATTTTGGAATTAGTTGATTTAAAATTTACAAAATTGTTAAGTTTTTCAATAAAAATACAAAAATTATTCTTATATTTTGATGATCTGAATAGAGAATTTTCATGAACATCTTTCAAAAATATGCGAAAAATCGAACTCTTACCGCATCCAGAAGGGCCGTAAAGAAGTAAGTTTCCGTTTTTATATTTATTTATTATTTTCTGATTCTTACCACAAAAATCATCGAGGTTCGATGGTCTATATTTTTCGACGAACAACATTTTCGTTCTTATTATAATTAGTTTATATTATATCTTTATATGTTTTTACACACAGTTTTTTTGAAATTAGTTTAGATGTTCTAAACATTTGTTGATTGACTTTGAGTGATATGTTAAAGAACGCTTTGTGTGAAGTTTCGTCGGAATATCTGACTTTCTTGTAACTTTAAGTTCAACAATACTAGCATCTCTTTGTTTTCGACAATTTACAATCAAAATTAAAAAAACACAAACAAATATAAACAAACCTAAAATAATCCTTGTATCTTTCATTTTATATAATGTTGATATTTTTATTTTATTTTTTAGTCTTTTACAATTAGGATTTCCATCGCTTTGTGAATATTGTCCACACAAATTACGTTAAATGATTCATCAAGTAACTTAGGGTATTCTTTCTTAATTTTTTCGAGATCTTCTTCGTTCTGTTTGGGGCAAAGGCACAAAGTACAGCCAGCCTTCTTGGCACCATGAAGCTTGCTGTCTAGTCCTCCAATAGCCGTGACGTTTCCGCTTAAATCAATCTCGCCTGTTGTAGCGATATGATTGTAGATTTTCTTGTTCATAAGTTTAGAATAAATAGCGACAGTAATAGCACAGCCCGCACTAGGGCCATCTTTGGGAGTAGCCCCTTCTGGAACGTGAATATGAAGGTCGGTATTTTTAAGCTTCTGTGCTAGTTTGTTCTGATCACGAGGACCCATCAAACTCCAAGCAACAGATTTCGCAACTGCCATCGACTCTTTCATGACATCACCCTGCATACCGGTAAGTTTCAAACCCAATGTTGTATTAGATGGAATGAACTTTGTCTCAATTACAGTAAGACCACCATTACCATTCGAACAGGCATACATTCCATTAATCTTACCGATTTCTGGAAATTCATGAATCTTTTCTGGGCGAATTTTAGTTTTATCTTTTAGGAAATCATTAACAACATCTTCGGTTTTAACAGTTACAGGAAATTTAACAGAATTTCCCGTAAGAAAACGGAGATTTAGTTCACGAACAATTTCATATAAAATTTTTTTTAGGCTTCTAACACCGCCTTCGAGAGTATAGTCTTGAACAATTTTCTTCACAGTTTCTTCTTTCATCTTAATCGAACCCTTCTTAACACCAATATCAGACTCAATCGCAGGAAGAAGAAAGTTGTGAGCAATCTTAACTTTATCATCAATCTTAAACCCTTTGGTGGTAACGTGCTGAATTCGGTCCATCAAAATAGGATTGATTTCATAGCGGTCATTGTAGCTGAAAACAAATGTGCACTTGGATAGATCAATGTCAAGGTCAGCAAAGTACTTATCCTTATAATGAGAATTCTGAGAAGGATCAATTAGATGGATTAGGAGATTGATGATTTCATCACCTTTTGTTGTTTTCGATACTTTGTCAAGCTCGTCAAGGTAAATTACTGGATTCATGCATTTTGCCTTTATAAGTGCTTCCACGATCATACCGTGACGAGAACCTTCGTAGGTAAATGCATGCCCTTCCAGATTAGAAGCATCTGTAAATCCGCCAAGGGGGATGGTCACAAATGGGCGATTGAGTGCTTTGGCAAAGCCCTTCTCAATCATCGTTGTCTTACCATTTCCCATAGGTCCTTCGATCCCAATTACGAGTCCATTCGAAGATTTATTAGAAATGTTCTGGGCAACGTAACGCAGCACCTGTTTCTTAGCATCTTCATGGCCATATACAGCATTATCAAGCAAACCCTTTGTCTTATTTAGAAACTCTTTGACATTTTTCTTGTTGTTCATATCAACCGGTGACTCATTCGCATATTCTCCAAAAGGAATTTTCAAAGCGTTATTAATAAATTCACGGTATTTGTTAGATCCATCAGAGTCACTGTTATTGAGAACATCAATAATATTGTTCTTGAATTCAGTAGGAAGTTTTGATAGGATCAACTTGTAGATGATAGGCAAATTAGCGTTTTTCTTGATGGGTTCTTTGATGAAGTCGAGAATTTTGGCTTTATCTTCATCTTCAAGACCCTCGAAAATTTCGACCTTAGACTTGATGTTAGAATGCTTGGAATTCAGTTTGTCATTGAAATACTTCTCAACATCAACCGAATTGGCGCGACCACGACCAAGGCGACGCTTCTTGGAAGCGTGATACTCTTCTTCCTCCTCCTCATCATCATCATCATCCTCATCGTCATCATCGTCGTAATACTCTTCGTCATCATCAACATAGTCTTCATCATCGTCATCATCGTCACGCATACGTTTCTTGGTTTTTACGGCATCGGCGAGAGAAAGGTGATGTTCAATCTGCTCATCAATGAAATCAATAATAGAATCTTTCTTAGAACGAGTGTTATACCACTTGTCAAGCTCGCCAACAACAATCGAGTGAATTTGTTTGAGACCTGCAGTAATGTCTCGCTTCTGTTTAGCAGTGAGATTTACCGATGCGGGTGTGGAAATTTCTGGAAAAGATGACTTAATTTTCTTCATGAAAATCTCGAGAAGTTTCTCATTTTCGTAAAGTTTAGATGACAACATAGATTCGCGAATAGTTCGGTAGAAATCTACGATCAATTTACAGGACTGTTCAAAGGAATTAGCGAGATTCATTTTGAGTAATTATTATAAACACTGAAAATTATATAAAATTTTTTAAAACATTTTTAAAAAAAAGTTAAGGAATTTTAATAGAACTTTGTAAAGTTTCACGATTGTTAGTAAAATTCCTAATTAAATTTACTTCACAAATTCTATATCTTCGTTATAGCTAAGTTCTTTTCTAAGTGTTTTTAGTAACAAAATCTTGTATTCAAAATATTTTTTTGAAGGAACTTCAACCGCAACCCGTATCTTGGTTCCCCACGTGCTGTGTTCATACATGACAGTTGTTTGACCTACATCGATTCCTTCAAAACGGTCTTCGAGAATATCAAATATGTCATTTTCAATCATATCAAAGTCATTATTACTTGCTACAGTAATTTCTGTGATGATTTTTGCCGTTGTATTTTTTGAAACGTTGACAAAACTTTTTGTCCAAAAATCTGCATTTGGAATATAGCGGGTCTTGCGGGTGAACTGGTCCTTGAGTTCAACGGAAAATAGATTAAGTTTGTTAATTTTACCTTCAAATTCGTCCAATAGAACATAGTCACCTAATCTAATGCGATCGAAAGCGATTAAAAGTAAACCAGAAAAATAGTTGGCAATTTGCGAACTCATTGCAGTTGGAATAGCAATTAGGAGAACACCTACGTAACTCGCTAAATAAAGTTTGTTCAATCCAATCACACGCATAGCGAGGAAAAGCATTATAATTAGTGTAAAAAATCGGATCAAAAGCACTGCAAGTCCTTTTTGAAAGAAGTTTTCGATTTCTTCATTTTTGAAATTCGTCTCTTGAAGTCTCGATGTTATTCCAGAGGAAATAGGAAACGTTGAAAAAACCAAAATAATTGCTAAGATATATCGAACATAAACGAAATTTTCGGAATTATAAAAATTCGACAAATTTTCCTTAAAAGTCTGTGGATCTTCAATTAGAGGTTGCTTTTCTATTACGGGAACATTTGTTGGTTTAGGTTTGATAATTGATTTTAACATTTTTGGCATTTTTGGTTGTGGTTGTGGTTGTGATTTTGGTGTTGCTTCAGCCATTATTATATATAACATATATTTAAATTGCATTAGCATTTCTATTATTAGGTTCGACATACGGGATTTCGAGAAACTTGAAAATATCTTTTTCAGTTTTGAAATTATCTTTCACATTCTGAAAAAGATATTCATTGAGGGTGAAGCCCTTACTCTTGGAAATTTCTCGCATCTTTACATTGAAGTCCTTATTCCCTGTAAAGTATAGAATTGCGAACGGATAATTTTGAACAGATGTCACCATGAAATCAACACGACGTCCATATTTATCACTATCAATCTTGCAAATAGTCATTGATTTATGTTTCCCTTTTGAAAGGGTTTCTTGGATTACATTTTGTTTTTTCAATTCTGAAATAATTTTATCAAATACCTTTTCGTCATCACTTTTGAAAATAACGTCAATGTCGCCAGAATTAGTTGCACCGCGACGATAAGACCCAACGATTTCATAATTAACATCGTATTTAGCAAATATTTCTTTGAATTTTTTATCATAATCATCAATAACTTTGCGAGGAATACGTTTTTTGATATCTTCATAATATTTCAATCCAATCTTCTGTTTCGAATTAAGTACAGATGTGTTCTTTTTAAGCTCTTCAATAGATTTGAATTTTTCAGCAAGCTCTTTAGCCTTTTTTGGGCCAACTCCGTATATATCTGTAAAAGCATAGAAAGGTTTGGAAAGCTCTTCATCGATAAATTTGATATTTCCTGTTTCAAGAAATTCGATAAATCTTGTCTTAATTGACTTGCCAACGCCCTTGATGCCTTCAAGTTGTTTTACATTAGTCAAATTGAATTCAAGTTTCTTAATAGATTCGATTGCTGTAGCTGTCGCTTTTACTTTAAATGTTTCACCATTAGACTTATAGATGAATTCAATTTTGTTTAGAAGTTCGATAAATTTTTCGTTTGCCATTTTGTATTAACCTAACAAATATATAAAAAATTTCAAAACATTTTTCAAAAAATGATAAGGAATTTTAAAGACAATTTGACAATTTGATTTGTGTTCATCACAATCACTTATCAAGAAAGGGTCACGCTTTAGCGGTGAAAAAGGTGTGATTTTTTAAACTTCAATAGGAGTTTCAGATGGATATATGTGCCTTTCGAAGGTTAGACCGTAATCGGTCGTTCTATTTGTGTCTGGGTTTAAAATTTTATTGATACTTTCAAACTTTTTTTCATATCCATTTTCTTGTGCCCACAAATTGAAATGTTGTATAGAGAAGAAAATTTTATCACCATCACCAATTTGTTCCTCATCTTTAAACGCTTTAAAATGACCTTCCTTTTTCTTTTCATCTTTTCTTAATTTGGCATACGATCTATCTTTTGCATTATTAGACTGTGTATCAATCCTAAATGTTCCCCATTGATTAGAATTTTCTTCACCATCTTCACCAACATCACTTGGTCGTTTCACACAAGGATGTGGATACTCTCCGTCATTATGACAAATCATTATTTTTTCATTATCAATTTTCTTTTGTTCGTATCGTTCAATTTCTTCTTTTGTTCCAAACCAATATAATGATAAAGCGTAAATACGAAAACTTCTATAATACCGAATATTTTTATTTTTATTCCAAGATCCATAAGTCATATTTCTTATTCCATTTTTTTTTGTTTTAGTATTAATCCTTCCAGACTTTGCTACACCTTCTGGGATATCTTTTTTGAATTTATCTTTAATCATCTTTTGACGCCATTCTTCCAATTCTTCAAATGTAATAACTACTTCAAGAACACCCTTTTCTTTTAGTTTCCATATTTTATTTTCAAAAACATATACATCATATGTAATTGGTTCTTGTATATCAAGATAGCTTTGACCGTATTTATATGTAAATTCTTCGTAGCCTTCAATTGTTGGTGATTTTGTATTTCCATTTAGACGGTCTCTGATTTTAGTTTTTAATTTTGTAATTTCTTCTTTATTATAGTCTCCTTTATAAATTGCATTAGCACAGTCATAAGAATTTTTGTATTCACTAATACCATTCTCATCACATCTCGGTTTACCATTTTCAAAGAGACTTACTGGAATTGACTTGCTTTCACTGTGTTGTATTCTACCTTGAATTTCTGCTTCTGTTCGTTCGAAATAACCCGTACGATTTTGATTTTCACCTATTGGAACAACTTCAAGAAGATTTGGATGACAACGATTGTGATTTCCTAACAAATGGTCTACTGATAAAGTTCCATTTTCTATTCCTTGATGGAAAGGAAGCCAATTGAAATGAGGGTTTAAGCTTACAAGTTGTAAATGATGAATTGTAAATGTTTTAGTGTCCGTTTTTCCTTCAATCATTAAACCAACTTGGTCTCCATCTGTTTTCCCTATTTCTCTTTTTCCATTAAACAACTTTGTTCCAGTTTTGTCAAATTTGTATGGATGTTTGAAATTATACGGAGTTATACTTTTTTTATCAGCAGAAAGTTTATGAAAAACGGCAGGAAAAAAATCATCATTTGGGTTAAAACTTGGTTTCAATTCTGTGTTTCCAGCATAATAAAGATTATTAGGGTTTCTTTCAAGTTCCTCTATAATCGCATTATTGCGATTGATAAATGGTTCTTTATTTTCTGATAATCCTTCTGTTCGCATAAAAGTTCCTTCAGTTCCTGGTGCAAACGTCATCTTGAAATCTTATAATTCCTTGAATTCTTATGTTTATATGTTTTTTTATGATTTAAAGGTAATTCCGTGAATTGTGTATTTTTTCTGGAAAAAAAATGAAAAAATTTCAAAACATTTTTCAAAAAAAGATAAGGAATTTTAAAGACAGTTTGACAATTTGATTTGTGTTCATCACAATCCCTTATCAAGAAAGGGTCACACTTTAGCGGTGAAAATGTATGAAACTTTTTTGAATTTTTGTATAACTTAATATAATGAAGGTGTATATACGACATTCAACTATAAAAAATATTAATGGAGCTTACAAGAAAATTTCTAATGATTTTTTCCATAACCGAATACAAAATTTATATTTTAGAAAATACGAACAAAAATATGTGATTTCCAAAAAACCTAATGAATTAATCAATTTCATTGCGTATTATGACGTAGATACTGATAATATGTTCGTGTTTGACAAAGGCCTGTATAAAGTTGATCTAGGATGTAAAGTTGAATTTGAAAAACATATTCTAATGTATCCAGCACATACATTATTGAAAAAATTGGATTTACCTTTATTCAATAAAGACTCCAAAATAAAGCAAGGGCAATCGGGAAACTGTTGGCTTATATCCGCATTAATAGCATTAGAAAAACATATTACATTTTGTGAAAAAAAGAATATAACATATCTTGTAACAACAGAAAAGGGAACTGTGAAGTTCAATAAACTTATTGAGAAAGTAGATGAAAATCATTATAAAGTTTATCTTAAAATTGATGGAATTTTGAAAGAAATTTTGATCAACAGCGAAATACCTCATCATAAAGGTGATGCTTTGTATTGTAAGGCTACATGCTATTGGCCTCTTCTAGTTGAAAAAGCGTTTTTTAAACAGTTTGGATATAAGGCATTAAACTCATCATACCCAGAATATGCTTTATCTATTTTAAATTACAATTTTGACGAATTTCCTTTATATTTATGTCAGAATACTGACAAAAGGTGGCTTGTTTTCAACGGACCTAACACACATATAGATATAGATTTAAAAGTTTTGAAACTGGGATTTTCTGATTTTTATTATACGAATAACGATATAATGCGAATTCTTAAAATGAAGATTGAAAACAAAATTGTTATTGTATCAATCAATTCGTCGAGAAAATTACCAATTAGATGCGATATTTGCAAGAAATTCAAACATAACCATACTTACTGCGTACAAGGAATTGAAGGGAATAAGGTTCTTATAAGAGATCCAGTTTCATTTGATATTATTTTTTTAGATTTTTTTAAATTTTTAGATATTTTTAATTGTATTTCGTTATTTTAACGGATAGAAAGTTTCTCCTTCACAGTCTTAGGCTGGTTCTCGATTTCGGTTAGAACCTTGTCGAGAAGAGATTTAGCCTCATCTTGGTCTTCCATTTCATAGATCTTGTCAAAGGTTTCTTTTAGATACTTAGCCGACACCTGCTTCTGGGTCTCTTTCGTCTTGAGCTCAAGAATCTTTCCAGAGGTGTTCAGTTTGAAAACGAAAACATCCTTTTCCTTCATGATCTTTACGATCTCGCTTTCGACAATCTTCTGTGCGGACTTAAACTCTTTGATCTTCTTCTGAAGTTCTTTAATAGAGTTGGAAATCTCGAGAAATTTTTCGACGTTTGTTGCAATATGATCAGACATTATAATAATACTTACAATACATATGTGAGTTAGTTTTATATGATTTTTATTTTGATATACTATTAATTAGGAATTCAATGCCTTCAACCTAATTAATATCACATTATATTCTATCTCAAAAATTAATTTTGTCAATATTTCAAAACTTTTTTGGAAAAAAAGTAAAAAATGTTAAAAATGACCCCCCAAACCGTATTTATATTACAATCACCTCTAAAAGACTTGTGCATTCTTTACAGACTGCACCCAGAGGTATTAGTGTAGCTAGACTTTAAGGGCTAGCAAACAAGAGAGAAAACAAGAAGATATGTCAAAAATTTACAACGAGCGTGTCCCTCAAGGTCAAAATTATGCAGGCCAGGTTTTTCTCATTCCAAGCCGAGTGAATAAAGATCATCGCATTCAGTGTCCTTGGAATGGTTGCAAAGGTTCTATTCAACCTGTGTCTCACTGGGATTTTTCTAGAACTCATGACAATTGTAATGGTTATTACAATTGTCACGAGTGTAGCAAGGCTATTAATATTTACAAGTGTAAAAATTGTAATACTATTGCGGCTTTACCGGGAAAACTTGGTAAGGTTACTCGCAAGTGCCGTTGCTGCAATACTAACAATCTGACACGTAACTGGTGCTTGAATGAGTACTCTGACTTTGTCGGATAAGTCTCTCGTGTCTCTTACAAGAAGAGTAAAAAGGCCATTAGGCCACAAAAACAAATAAAAAACGAAAAAACCTAAAAAAACCTAAAAAAAAGGTTTTTTATTTTTTTTTAAAAAACCTGACGGTCTTTTTGTGTTCCTCCTTATGAGAAACCAGTCAGTAAACTACACACGAGTTGTTATGTTTTTCCGAAAAGGGAAATTAATACGAATTGGTTTATTATTTGTGTAATTTGTATTAAAAGAACGTTCTGTATGTTTAAAACTTAAGATTTCATTTTCCATCTGTAAATTTTCATATTTTGCGAGTAAATCTTTATACTTTAGTTCATCATGTGCTTTGTCTTGCATATGCTCTGACTTTTCAAGCAAATATTTCTTCATAAAACGTACTAACTCACAATTAGATGGATTTGAAATGTTATCAAGTCTTTCATCAAACTTCTGTAAGATATCAATGCGATCGTAATCTACAACAGACATCTCTTCTTGGATTTTACGTAATTCGTCCATAACTCGTAATAATTTGTATAGTTATTGTTATAAGATATATAATAATTCAAGTCGTGTTTTTTAACATTTTGTCAATATTTCAAAACTTTTTTCAAAAAATCCCAAGAAATTTTCGTCTAGGTTCATCTTTGTAGCTTTCAAGTTCCTGTTTAAGTATTTCTATTTCAAAAATGGCGTCATTGTATTTCTTATTGAGATCATCATATGATTTTTCTTTGTTCTTTATAAAGAGATCTTTGTTTGAATTTGTACTCTTTAATTCAACAATTTGTTTTGAAAACTGATCGAGACGTAATAAAATTTCCTGATATTCACTTTCCTTTTTCTCATATTCTTGTTTTAATTCGGTTAGCAATTTTTCATTTTTGATTCTTATCTTACGATGTTCATCATCTTTTTTAATTATATCACGATTTTTTGTCTGCAATATAATTATCTGTTGACGTAATTTGTTAATTTCAAGACCTTTTGACACCACAATTTGATGAAGTTTTTTTATTGTTATATCAACCGCTTTCTTTTCACCTTCATTCATACGATTCTTCACGCAAGAATTCCCCATTGTTTCAAAATGTTTTTTATAATAATAGAATATAAAAATTTGTATTTTCAACATAAGGTTTTCGGTGAGAAAATGTTCGAAAAAAAATCGAAAAAAAACTTCAACAAAAATTTCAGGAAAAGGAAAATCCATAGAAACATCCTGACAAAAGTATCGAAAAATTTTCGAAAAACGAAAAAAATCGAGACCTCAGATCACAGAAAAACTTTTGGAACTTCAAAAAATATTCAATCTCAAAATTTATCTTTCAATTTTTTATTTATAAGGGAAGCATTGTCAAAATGAATGTGTTATTTATTTTGTGCTCCCTTATTCAGGATTTCTGTAATTTTTTATTAGGGTGTCATTTATACCCTCCCCCTTATTTAGGAAAGGTAAATTTTTTTTCTCAATGAATTTTGACCACTAATTTCTCTGTGTTTTGTGCTCATCGTTTTTCACATTTTTCGAAAATTTTTCGATACTTTTGTCAGGGTGTTTCTGCGTTTTTCCCTTTTTATTTTCATTTTGTTGAAGTTTTTTTTCGATTTTTTTTCGATACTTTTGTTTCTTCTTTCCTTTGTTTTTATATTTTTATTATTTTTTTAAAATAAATATAATAATAAATAACTAACTAACCATATAAAGAACAGTAATAAGGGAAAAAGATGGAATATAGCAAATTGTCAAAATGTCTTCAAAATTCCTTATCTTTTTTTGAAAAATGTTTTGAAAATTTTTATATAAATTCTGTGTAAAGTTAAATATGTCAGTCATCTTTTCAGTCAACGAAAACAATTTGTTTGGTACAAAGTCCAATGAACTACCTTATTCTTGTTCCGAGGACCTCAAGCGGTTCGCAAACATTTCCAAGTCAATCGGTAACGTTGTAATGGGTCGTTCCACGTTTGAATCAATTGGAAAACCTCTTCCAGACCGCAAGAACATTGTCATCACATCTAAGGAAGGATATGCTGAAAAGCATAAGGGCATTATTTGTATCAAAAGCATTGAAGAAGCATTTGAAATCGTAGATGAACCACTTTTTATTGGCGGTTCCAAAATTCTCACAAGCATTTTCAATTCTAACTTGAAATTCAAGATTAAGACGATTTACAAGACAACATTTGATCATTGTGCTTCCACAGCCGACCCAGTCACTCTCGACATTGATCTAACTGATTATAATTCCATCACAAGCTACAAAAGTAAAACCAAAGTAAAGTCCCTATTTGGTAATTATGATATGAATGTGTTGTATGAGACACTTAAAAGAAAGGATATAAATTACGAATATGAATATCTAAACGCAATGAAGAATCTGACTACGGTGTGGCCAAGGATGACTCGCAATGGTCTCTGTCACTCAAATTTTGGTCTAAAATTTAAGTATGATTGCCGTGATGGTAAAATCCCATTGCTTACAACAAAAAAGGTTGCCTATAAGACTTGTATCAAGGAGTTGCTCTGGTTTCTATCTGGAAAAACAGATAATCAGTCTTTAAACGACCAGAAAGTGTATATTTGGAATGGAAATTCGACTCGTGAATTCCTTGATTCGCGTGATCTCACTGACTATCCAGAAGGCACATTAGGCCCTGTTTATGGTTTCCAGTGGCGTCACTGGGGAGAACACTATGTTGATGCCAATACAACATACACTGGTGGTTTCGACCAGATTAAGATGTGTGAAGACCTTATTAAAAATGACCCAAATTCTCGCCGTATCCTTTTTAGTGCTTGGAATGTGGGTGATATTGATAAAATGGCTTTGCCTCCTTGTCATATTCTGTGTCAGTTTTATGTTGATGAAATGGACGATACGCTCAATCTTCAGTTTTATCAACGCAGTGGAGATATGTTCCTGGGAATTCCGTTTAATATGCTTTCATATTCAGTATTACTTCATATGATGTGTAAGAAAACTGGTCGTAAGCCTGGATTTGTTCATCATATTATTGGTGATGCTCACGTTTATCATGACCACGTTGATGCTGTCGAAGAGCAATACAAAAATATTATCAAATCTTACCCAACAATTGAAATTAAATATAAAGAAAATTGGGATGATTATACAATTGATGATTTTGAAATCAAGAATTATGAAAGTGCCCCCAAAATCAGTGCTCCAATGAGTGCGTAATTAAAGAAAAACTAAGGTTCAGGCTCTGGTTCAGGCTCTGGTTCAGGCTCTGGTTCAGGCTCTGGCTCAGGTTCAGGCTCTGGCTCAGGTTCAGGCTCTGGTTCAGGCTCTGGTTCAGGCTATGGCTGAGGCTCGAGAACAGTACCTTTTCTTTTTTCAAGAAGTGAAGTTCCGTTTTTAACATCGGTATTTGAGATTAGTAGCAAAAGAGAACGGCGGCGATCAATTAAATCTTGGATTGATTTTGTCATTTTATATAATAAAAATATAAAAAAGATACATATATCTTCAATCAAATTGTTAAAATATTAAAAAATAGACCTTGAAACAGTTTTTATATTTTAGTGCGATTTTTAGGTGTTATGGCGAATATTCACGGTTTGAATGATTACAACAAGGAAGTTTCCAATGGTTATAAACCAGACATTTGTCCTATTTCAGGACAACGTGAAGTGATTCCTTGTACTTTTGAAGATGGTTATATATATGATTATTTTACTCTTGTGAAAGCTCTTTATGATGATCTACCTATTCTTAAAAAAAAAGTTAATAATACAGATGAAGAGGTAGAATATATTATATCACCTAAAACCGGGGAGAAATGTTCTAATTTTACGGTTAATGATACTATATTAGACCAAATGAAAGATAATCTTTCTCTTAAAGATTTAGGTAAAAATTTTAAGTTTTCACGTAATTCACTTATGAAATGTATTCAACTTCTATGTGGTTTTGATCATGATCGTGATTATATTATTAGACAATATGGATTACCTAATTATTGGGATGTATCAAATGTGTCATCTGTTGAGAATTTATTTTCTATATTCAAATCTACTCAATATTTTGATTATGATATATCAAATTGGGATTTGAGTGGTGTTAAGAATTTGAGTGATTTCAGCCATATGTTTTATGGAAACATTGGAATGAAAAACAACTTTATTAAAAATTTAACCGTAGAACAATATCAAGTCATATTAGACACTGGATTTGAAAACAATCCATATATGTATAATCAACTTCAAGATTTGATCGTTTTTCCAAATATTGTTGTAGATAATGATGAAAAAACGAATATTAATGAAGATGTTTCTTCTTATACAAGAAGTAAAGTTAAATTAAGTCAAGAAGAAATGCGGCTTAAACGTATTACCAGGTTTGATAAACCAATAATAAATCGTGCGAATGTAGAAGAACAACAAAATAAGACTAATAATGCTAATAAAGCACAAGTTGATGTTGTTTCTAACAAAAAGAATGGTGATACTAAAAAGAAAAGAAGTTTCTTTGGAAGAAAACCATTTAAGAAAAAATAAAATGAGTAAACCGACGTTTAAGTCGCAAAAACATTTACACAATTTTCATTGTGTTTTTTATATATTTATATTATATATTAAGTGAAATATGGTGGTTAAAATGTTAAAAAAAATTCTAACTCGTAAAAAATCACCTGTGTCAAAACGTAAATACACAAAAAAGAACACTAAAAAAGTTAAGAAAGTTTCAAAAAAAGTTGGTGGTATGAAGGGCGGTGCTATAACCCTTAATAGCGTTAATGTTGATTTTCAGAACCCTAATCTTCGATATGATCAAAATATGACAGATGCTAAAGGTAATACATTAACTGAAGACAGATTTAAAGAAATTTTTAATAAAGTCCAATTAAAAGTCCAATCAAATGCCAGCAGAAATGCCAGATCGTCTCGTTCGGCGGCTAGTCGTAGTGCTGCTCCTGCTGCTGCTGCTGCTGCTGCTGCTGCTCCTGCTCCTACTCCCACATTAACACCAGCGGAAGCGGCTAAAAAAATCGCAAATGCTTATAGAGAAACGAAGAGTTTGCGTGTCCAAAATCCGGAGGAATACAGAAAATTAGAAGCTGCTAAACGTGAAAAAAGACTAAGAGAAAGAGATGTTGCTGCTGCTGCAGCTAGTGCTGCCGCATCTACCCCTGAAGCATTGGAAGAGGCAGCTGAGTTAGCTGAGAAAAAAGCTGAAATAAGAAAGAGAATATCCGATGCTGAATCAACTAACTCTAAAATTGACAGTAATTCAGTTTCGGAATTAACAAATAAAGAAAAAGAAAAACCCTCTATTGCTAAACTTGAATCAAATGTAAAAGATGATGGACCTTTACCAACAATGGTAAAAGTTTACAAGAAAAGACCTATAAGACCAAGTGACGATACAGAATACTTTAATCTTGACAATTATTCATTATCTGTTCTTATAGCTCATTGGTACGGTTCCAAGAAAGCTGGTCTTAGAAAATTCTTTTCATTTTTCGGTGGAGATAAGCCACCCGTTCCTATTAAAGATTGGGATGTGTCGCAGGTAACCGATATGAGTAATTTATTTGCCGAGACGCCCGATTTTATGGAGGACATTTCGTCTTGGAATGTTTCAAACGTTCAAGATATGAGTGGTATGTTCAAAAATACAAGATTATTTAACAAAAACATTAATGAATGGGATGTTGGGAATGTTCGTAATATGAAAGAGATGTTTGAAGGAGCAAAGGCTTTTAATATGTATTTGGACCAATGGAACACAGGACGCGTTACGGATATGTCCCGAATGTTTGCCAACTCAAAAAAATTCAACCGTGTTATTGACACTTGGAATGTTTCCAGTGTGACTAATATGGAATTTATGTTTGTTAATACTTCGTATAACAAACCACTTTCTTCTTGGAATGTAGTAAATGTAGTTAATATGAGGGCTATGTTTAAGAATGCGGTTAAATTCAATCAGCCTCTTGGTCAATGGGGGGATAAAATAAAGAATATTAAAAATGTTGATGGTATGTTTGAATCAGCACGTGAATTTAGACAAGATCTAAGTGATTGGAATTTGAGTAAGATAGGTGTCCCCATATCTATGTTTGAGGGAACAAGAATGCCAAATGATTTCAATCCAATAGGCCAAAAAGTTAATATACAATTACAGAATTTAGGACTTACACCCGCTGAAGAAGAGAAAAGAAGAAAAGAGCAAGACCAATTAAGACTTAAAAATCAAATGATGGAATTGAAAGAAGCACAAGAAAAAGCGGAAATTTCTTATAAAAGAATATTGCAAGAGAAAGATGATGAACGTAGAGAATTCTACGAAAGTCAGGATGCAATGGTTAAAGCCGCTCAAAAGAAAAAAGAAAAAGAATTGCAAAACAAAGAACTAGAAGATTTAGAAGATAAGAAAAATATTGATAAAATTCAAGCAGAATTAAGATCTCTTATGAATGATTCAAAAAAAGATAATATTAAAGGTCTAAAATCATTTGCGAATATTGAGGCGGATAGAGGGGGTAGATCGGCACCCAGAAACACCGAAAATCCTGCTGCTGCTGCTGCTGCTGCTCCTGGTGTTCCAAAGATTGACGGACAAAAGGCTATTGATTGGATAAAAAATCAACAAGGCCATAACACTTATACAGGTAATAAGAATAATATTAATGACATTAAAAAATATATTCTTACAGAAGTAAAGAAACAACAAGAATATAGTGAGGATAACTGGAAAAATTTTCATAATAATAACAAAACTCTAGACTTCTGGAAAACCGGAAATATCAATCCAAAGAAACCAAAAAACCGAAGATGATGATAAAAATTAACATAATTAAACTACAAAGGATCTCAATATAATAAAAACAATTATAATACTATAACATATGAACAGTATTTATTTTACATCCAAATATAGAACAATGAGAATCGTTCATAATACTTTTCATAATAACATATTAAATTCACTTTTTAGTGTTCTTTTTGGTATATTTTTTAGATTTCTTTAATGATTTACCTTTGGAAACTTTTTTAGATTTTTTCGAAGATTTATCTTTGGAAACTTCTTTAGATTTAAATTTTATTAACTTATTACTGTATTTTTTGATTACACGTTCATAATCTTTGATTAGAGATTTAAGTTTTGATAATTTTGATTTTTTAGTATTTTTGACACCACCACCTTTCATCTGTCTTTTCCTAGCCTCAAGATCTCTCTTTACTTTACTACAAAATTTAGGGTCACCAAAACCAGACTCTTGACATCTTTCCCATTCTTCTTCTAAATCGTCTAATTCTTTCTTAAGATTCTCAAGTTTTTCTTCCTCATTTTCAGTTTCTGCATCAATTTCAGAAGGCATGCTGACAAAATCATCATAATCATCGTTCTCATCTTCAGAGTCGGATAGTTCGTCATCTTCATCATTATTATCAATGGCCCATCTTTCGACTGCGGGTTCTCCATCTTTCATTTCTCCAAGCACATCACAAAAACAATCTAAATCTATATCACCATCCTCATCAACAGCACCTTTATCAGAAGTTTTACACCCACAATCCCAATATTTGTCATCTAATTTATTATCACTTTTATAGTTTTGTAAAACTAAATCCATACCACCCGGTTTATATTCCGCACCGACTGCTATTCTTCTGGTAATATTCTCGTTTCTATTATATTTCTTCCCAGTTACTCTATGCAAAAATTTCTTTTTTAATGGTTTAATTTTACAATCAAAATCTTTTTTGCCATTATCTTCGTTAATCTCACCATTAGAACATGTCCATTTGAATTTTTTATCTCCAATAAACATCATATCATCCTTAGTAACTGGATCCTCATCAATAGAAATTGTAACATCATTTTTGGAAATTTTAGCCTTCCCACCTTTAATATTTTTACGTGTTTTCTTTGATTTTTTGGAAGGTTTTTTAGCACCACCTTTCTTTTTATCATTTTGTTTGCGTTTCTTTTTCGTTTTCAAATGATACTTATTATACATTTACAATAAACATATATAAAAATTCTATCCCCAGAAGTCGTTGAGAATTAGATCTGGATGAAATAAATTATGAATACCTTCTGCGATTAGATACCCAGCAAGTATAGAATATATTGTGAAACGCACATTTTTCCACTTCTGTTCTTTTGGAAACAAACCAAACCATTCACTGTATTGCGATACAACATCATTGTTTTCGGCAATTTCAATATCCAAGTCGCCTTCTTTTGCTTCTTTGACATATATGATTTCGTCTAAATAAGGGTTATTACCATCAATGACACACTCACTACAAAAATCTGCCAAATCCTGTTCGCTTATAGATGATAGAATAAAGTCCATAGACTTACCGTAATAAACTCCTACTTTTTCGGATGGTTTATTTTTAGTCAACGCGTTGTATTTAACATCGCAATAAGTTATATTAAAATGGTCGCACAGGCCTTCAACAGAATTTACACCAAAATTCAGCATATTTTCAGAAGACAATGAAATGAAATTATTAGTTCCACATTCATTCATAGACTGAACGATAACACCGATATCATCAATTCTAATATCATGTGAAACAACATAATCGTATTCATGATTCAGTAATATTTTGTCAATAGTTTCCTTTGAAAAATCATCGCTAAAATCAACTTTTGAATCGATATTAGACTCGATAA
>Ga0257110_1000218_pt1 | contig 29660 bp, 29 predicted proteins | sample LP_taG_7_FD_190184 | JGI IMG/M metagenome (GOLD analysis project Ga0257110, IMG submission 190184) | Marine microbial communities from Northeast Subartic Pacific Ocean, Canada - LP_J_2015_P26_10m | ecosystem: Environmental > Aquatic > Marine > Oceanic | place: Canada: Northeast Subartic Pacific...
ACATTAAAAAAATCAGAATATAAGACCACCGCATTAATCTTCTCGAATGAAGATGGTATATATGTAAGTTTTAAGAACTATCAAAAAAAATCATCAATGATGACTAATAAATCAATGCGAGATCAAACTCCAGAAACTAGCGACCAAAACGGTATAGCAATAGATTTTGATGGTAATAGATCTAAAGCATACATGTTTCAGGTTACTTTGGCTGATGTTCAAGCTGATGGCATAAGAGCGCTTGGAGGATCTCCAAAATATGATTGGGATGGAGATTGGGAAGTTAAAACAAAAAAATATGATGATTTTTGGATATCCGAATATTACATACCTTGGAATGTTGTTTTAATGAAAAATTTTTCATCAGATTTTCGAACAATTAATGTAACAACTTTTAGATATATTGCGAAAGATCAAATTTGGATAAATTCCAGCAAAACAAACGGATTTAGAACAGATTTTTTATCAAGCATGGATACATTCGAAGTTCGAAACTTTACAAAAAGTAAGCTGAACTTCTTTCCTTATGTTTCGAAGACTTATAACTCTGTTTCAAATTTTGATGAAAACAAAGTAGGTGCTGAAGTTTTCTATAATACCGGAACTGGGAAACAGGTTAATTTGACAGTTAACCCTGATTTTGGTCAAGCAGAGAGTGATGAAGTTGTGATAAATTTTTCTGCCCAAGAAACTTTTTATTCTGAAAAAAGAGCTTTTTTTAATGAGAATCAATCTTTATTCAATATAAATCATTACGATAGATACAGCGTTATAAATACTAGAAGAATTGGCTCTGCTTCGCAGTATGATTGCTCAAATGCATCTAATGAGAATAGTTGTAATAATGCTAAAAAAAACTACTCTGATATAGATTTTGCACTTAGGTATACTCAGAAAAATAATGATACTGAAACAGGTTTTTTTGTTGCCCAAGAAACAGATGAGGACTACTCAAAAGGAAGAGACTATTATGCTGTGAGATCTAAAACTACAGTTGGCAACAAAACATATGGCTATATGTTAACTCATGTTGTAAATAATTTTTTAGATGAAACCGCTACTGTCAACGTCTTTGATTTTAGTAATGTTAAATCAAAAAAACTTACCCTTTATACAGATATTCTTTCATCTGAGAAGAATAATAATTCTGGATTAGGTCTTCGATCACAATTTGTTTATAAGCCTACAAAAAATAGTAGGAGATCAGGGAGCATTGTTTATTTTGAAGATGATTTTAAATTAAATGATTTTGGGTACTTAAAAAGAAGTGACTGGTTCCACGTTGGCGTAGGAACTGATATTACTAAAACTGATTTTGATGAATCATCTATGTTTGAACAGATAGATTTTGGAATAGACTTTAATTATGATTCTGACACTTCAGGTAATTCGAATCCTCTTAATATTTGGCAAAAAAATGAAATGCGATTTAAAGATAGATCAAGGTTTGAACTTATGTTTGGTCTAAAATCATCAGGTAAAAATACAACTATCACTAGAAAGAATGATTTATATCCATTTGTAAAAGTAAAAAATAATATTAGCATCACTGGAGATTTTGAAGCACAAAACTTTAATTTTTGGACCTATGATTGGCGAGTAAGTTTTGATAAAGGTGATAAATATGACACTTGGGATTCAAAAGGTTACAGCAAAAGATTTTTCAAAGTTGCTGGAAAAATTTTTCCAAATGACAATCTAACTATCAAAACTGAGATAAGAATTAAGAAAGAAAAAGAATGGCTAAATTGGATAGATCAAAATAATCTTGCTACTTTCGATCTTAAACAAAAAATAATTTCTATTGATTTAAATTGGTATAACAGCAGTAAGCATGAAATTAGGCTCAAAAGTCAGTTCATAGCTCTTGAGGCAGAGAATCCTAGAAGTTTGGTTTCAAATTATGCAGGCTACCTTTCTCAAGGCTCTTCTGAAGTTAAGCCATTTACAAATGGTGTCGCTTCATTTCAGGTCAGATATAAATATGAGATTGCGCCACTATCTTATCTATATGTGGTCTATTCAAAAGGTGGATCCGTATATGACGAGGACGATGATAAAAATACCTCTCAAATATTTAAAGACCCTTGGGAAGAAGCAAGTGATGAGGTTTTATCTATTAAGCTTAGATTAAAATATTAAGAACTTATTTTAAAAAGTCTTTATATGCCTTATTTGAAGTTTCTTCTGTAAAGCTTGTTCCTGATTTATCTAAGTGCTTTAACAATTTAGATTTGTCATTTTCATTATCTTCAATACCGATTAGTATTTTTGCGAAAGCTGATCCAAGATCTCTGTAATGAAATAAAGAAATACTTCTTTTGCTTCCAAAATTCTCTAAAAATGAAAGTAATACTCCAGGCTTTTGTGGAAACTCACACTTGAATATTCTTTCATTGTTTCCGGCATCTAATTGGTTATTCGCTCTACCGCCAACCATATGCCTTAAATGATCATTTGAAATCTCATTTTTTGTATAGTCACTAAAGGTAAAGGCAGACTTTTTTAATCTTTGCTTTAATGCATTGAAGGATTTCTCTGTTTTAGTTCTTACTCCAACTAATACATATGCATCTTTCGAATCAGATTTCCTGTAATTAAACTCGGTTATTTGAGTGTTTGAAAACATCCTGCATAAAGTTAAAAAGCTACCAGCAATTTCTGGAATCTTAATGCTCAATATCTTTTCTCTGTTTTCTCCAAACTCTGATCTATCCACAATAAAACTAAGTCTTTGGAAATTGACATTAGCTCCAGAGCTAATCGCAATAAGTTTTTTACCTTTTACCTTGTTTGAGTATGCCTTAAGACCAGCTAGAGCCAATGCTCCTGCAGGTTCTGAAAGAACCCTAGTGTCTTCAAAAATATCTTTAACAGCGGCGCAAACCTCATCAACACTAACAGTTATAACTTCATCAACACATTCTTTAGCAACATCAAAATTATTTTTTCCAACTTGAGCAACAGCTACGCCATCAGCGAAAAGACCAACCTCTTTAAGAGTAACTCTCTTGTTAGCTTTAATCGCTTCTGCAAAGCAAGCAGAATCTTCAACCTCAACACCAATAATTTTTGTTTTGTTATTTTTCTGAGCTATCCATGCCGAAACACCAGCCAAAATTCCCCCTCCTCCGACAGGGACAAAAACTGCATCAAAATCATTTTCGTCTTCTAAAATTTCTTTTCCTATTGTTCCTTGGCCTGCAATTGTTAATGGATCATCAAAAGGATGAACGAAAGATAGTTTTCTTTTTTTTGCGATGGATAGCGCCTCTTTTAACGCTGCGTCTACGTTATCGCCGTGTTGTAATATTTTTGCACCAAATCTCTTTACATCTTTAATCTTTATTTCTGGTGTTGTTATTGGCATAACAATCATGCATTTAATTTTTAATTTCTTACAAGCACTGGCTACTCCTTGTGCATGATTACCAGCTGAAGCAGCAATGACACCCCTCTTCTTCTGATCGTCAGATAAATTAAATATCTTATTATAGGCCCCTCTATTTTTGAAAGAGAAAATAGGTTGTAGATCTTCTCTCTTAAGAAAAATTTTATTGCCCTCTTTCAAAGACATATTGGGAGCAAAAGTTATAGGCGATTTTATTGCTACATCATATACAGATGCATTATTAATAAGTTTTAGATACTTTTTAGAATTCTTAAAAGAACCTGTTTTTTTTATTTTTAATCTCAACTTAATTATCTATTGTTGTTTTCTAGTATTATAACGTTATGAGTGGCTCAAAGATAAATGTTGCTAAACAAGCAATCAAATACATAGAAAATAAATTGTATCCAGAAACTATTTTAGGCATAGGTACAGGTTCAACAGTTAACTTTTTTATCGAAGAATTAAAAAATTTAAAAAATAATTTTGCTGGTGCAGTTTCAAGTTCAGAAGCATCTTCCCGCCTTTTAAGTGAGAATGGTATTGAGGTTTTCAACCTTAATGATGTTTCCGAAATTGCCTTTTATATTGACGGTGCTGATGAGGTGTCGCCAAATTATGAATTAATCAAAGGTGGTGGTGGTGCTCATACTAGAGAGAAGATAGTTGCATCTGCATCTAATGAGTTTATATGCATTGTTGATGATTCAAAGATGGTCAGTAAGTTAGGTGCATTTCCTCTTCCTGTAGAGGTAATTCCAGAGAGTAGAAGCCTGGTAGCAAGAAAAATTTTATCTTTAGGAGGTATTCCTACTTATAGAGCTGGATTCTTGACGGATCAGGGGAACCAGATTCTTGATGTTGCTGAAATAGATATTTCAAATCCAGATGCGTTAGAAGCTTTGATAAATAATATACCAGGTGTTGTGGATAATGGAATATTTGCTTTTAATAAGCCAGGTGTAGTTCTAGTTGGTTAGTAACTTATAGAAGTTTTTCTATTGCAGAAATTAGCTCTATTGAATCAGGCTTTATACCTGAGCCATATGTAGAGATAACTTTTCCTTCTTTAGATATTAAAAACTTATTAAAGTTCCAGCTTGGTGCAACTCCAGATTCAGCTTTCAATTTTTTATAAAAAGGATGTGCTTTTTTTCCTCTGACCTTAACTGTCGAGAACATAGGAAAATCTACACCGTATTCAGTTGAACAGAATTCGGCAACATCACTTTCATCAGAGTATTCTTGAAGAAAATCTCTTGAAGGTATTCCGATAACGAGAAAATCATCTTCTTTATATTTTTCATATAAATTTTGAAGGCCTGCATATTGATAGGTGTATCCACACCTACTGGCAACATTAACGACCAAGAGAGTTTTTCCTTCATATTCGCAAAGATTTCTAGATTCTGCTGAATCTAAAATTCTCATGTCAGTATCTAGAAGATCCGTACATGAATGACCATGTATTGAAAATAATATTAAAAAACTAAATATATATGATTTTTTCATATAATTATTATATATGACTAATTATGTAATCGGTGCGATTGCTATTATTGATATGAGAAAGAAACTTACTAATGCCGCTGTTTCAAATACTTCTTTATACTTTTCCATTTAAAAACCTTATTGTTTGATTAAAAATGGAGAGCCGAAGCTCTCCATACTATTTCAGAGTGTCAGCAAATTCTAATAGGGGGGAGAGTTAAGCTGACCATATTATTATACATACTTATAATTGATTATCAATAACATTTATAAAGAAAGTTGTAATTATTTATGTATAATACTTTTTCAGCAAATTTAGGAGAATAAATTGAAAGGAACTGTTCATTATGAAGTTAGAGATGGTGTAGCCCTTCTAACGGTCGATAACCCACCTGTAAATCCTTTAAGTGAGGGTGTTAGAAATGGTCTATATGAAGGCATAGCTAAGGCTGAAGCTGATAATGAGGTTGTCGGAGTAGTTTTAACTGGAAAAGGTAGAGCTTTCATAGCTGGTGCTGATATTTCTGAATTTGGTGGTAAAGGTGAAGGACATAGCCTTAATAGTGTCTTTAAGAGCCTAGAATACTGCTCAAAGCCTTTAGTTGCCGCTTTGAATGGACTTGCACTCGGCGGTGGATTAGAAACTGCTCTTTGTTGTAATTATAGAATAGCTTCAAATTCAGCATTTGTTGGGCTTCCAGAAGTTAATCTTGGACTTCTTCCAGGTGGTGGTGGAACGCAAAGATTGCCCAGACTAGTTGGGCCTGCAGAAGCATTGAAAATGATGCTATCAGGTGCTCATGTACCTGCAAAAAAGGCATTATCAATGGGTATTGTGGATTCATTGTCGGATAATGTTGTCGAAGACTCGATAGCGTTTATCAAAGATAAGGCTATTAGCAGCGATAGCCATCCAATGGTTAGAAATCTCAACGATAAAATGATAGAAGCTAGAGGATCAGACAACGTTCTTGTAGAAGCACAAGCAATGGCAGCAAAAACAAGAAAAGGTCAATTTGCACCTGGTCAGATAATCAAATGTGTTGAAGCAGCTATAAATTTAGATGATTTCGATGAGGGATTAAAGAAGGAGGGCGATTACTTTTTAGAGTGTTTAGTTCATCCTCAAAGAGAGGCAATGATACATATATTCTTTGGAGAAAGAGCTGCATCTAAAGTTTCAGATGTACCTAAAGATACTCCTATTATGGATATTAAAAAAGCTGGAATTATTGGATCAGGAACAATGGGTGGCGGAATAGCAATGTGTTTTGCTAATGCTGGTATACCTGTACATATTATTGACCAAGATGAAGAAAACCTTAAAAGAGGTATGTCTGTAATTGAAAAAAACTATGACTTCATGGTTGGAAGAGGAAGAATGACATCAGAACAGAAAGAGATGGTTTTTGGTCTAATTTCTTCAAGTTTAGAGTATAAAGATCTTCATGATTGTGACATAGCAATCGAAGCAGTCTACGAAAATATTGACTTGAAAATGGAAATATTTAAGAGCTTAGATGAGCATGTAAAGCCAAAAGCTATCCTAGCAAGTAATACATCTGGTCTTGATATAGATTCTATAGCTGCAGTAACTAAAAGACCTGAAATGGTAGTAGGTACTCACTTTTTTAGTCCAGCTAATATAATGAAACTTTTAGAGGTGGTAAGAGGAGAGGAAACATCTCATGAGACTCTAGCTACAGTAATGGCTGTTAGTAAAAAGATTAAGAAGGCAGCAGTAGTATCTTTAAATGCTCCTGGGTTTATTGGAAACAGAATGTTGTTTGGTTATACGGCTCAAGCAAACATGTTACTTTTAGAAGGTGCCCTGCCTCATCAAGTTGATCAAGCATTAGAATCATTTGGCCTGAACATGGGTCCTTTTAGAATGATGGACCTAGTTGGTCTAGATCTTGGTTGGAGAGCAAGAAAGCTTGGTGGCATGGAATCTCCATTACATGCAAAAATAGGTGATAACCTTTGTGACAATGATAGGTTTGGACAGAAAAATGGAAAAGGTTATTACAATTATAATGAAGGATCTAGGGCTCCAAATCCTGCTCCAGAAAATGAAGCAACATATGAAAAAATATCTGCTGAAAATGGTTTTACAAGAAGAGAAATATCAGATGTAGAAATTGTAGATAGATGCATTCTTGCTCTTATCAACGAAGGTGCTGATATATTATCTGAAGGCGTAGCTCAAAGAGCTGCTGATTTAGACGTAGTCTATATTAATGGCTATGGTTTCCCTATATGGCGAGGTGGTCCTATGCATCATGCAAATGCCATGGGTTTAGATGTAGTTGTTGAAAAATTAGAAAAATATGCAGCAATTACTGGTAACGATGTCTACAAACCAAGTGATTTGCTTGTAAAACTAGCTAATAGTGGCGGAAAACTAGGTGATGCGCCTGCACCAGAGGATAGAAAGGAAAGATTAAACTTTGCTAAGTCATCTGTGGCAAATAATTTCTAGATATAAAAACAGAATTTAGGGACTTTAGGCTCTAATTAGAACTTTTGTCCCTATTCTAACTAAATCGTAGAGCTCAATAACGTCAGAATTGAACATTCTTATGCATCCATGTGATGCTTTTGCACCAATAAGGCCCTCCTCGTGAGTTCCATGTATATAGATATATCTTCTATAGGAGTCGACTTTACCTCCTTTATTTAAACCAGGCTCTTCTCCATCTAACCACATTATTCTTGATGTCACGAAGTCATCATTTGATTTAATAGGCTTTTCTATTACTTCTGCTTGCCTTGTGGTGTCTATTCTTGAAGTAAAAATAGTATTGATATCTGCTCCCTCCCCTATCTTTTCTCTAATTACATGCCTTCCCAGAGGAGTTTTAAATGAATTTTCTATACTTCCTTCTCCATATTCTGAAGAAGATATTGGATATGAGATCTCAATTTTTTCATTATTGATAACATATAGCCTTTGTTGAGAGACATCGATCTCTATTCTGAAGGAATTTGCTTCAATGTTAATTGATAGCGCTACCATAAAAAGTATTAGATACGTCTTTTTAAACATATATTGATTATAACTGATATGAAAATAATTAATAAAGCAGAAAGATAAGGTATAAAATGCCCATATATATTGTAAAAGGTTCTTTTTTCTATTAATTTTATACTACTATTAATAACTCCAGATTCTCCCTTATCTAATTTATCAACAATTGTTCCATTATTATCAATAACAGCAGAGAATCCATCATTTGTAGATCTAATTAACCACTTATTATTTTCAATAGCGCGAACTCTAGCTATATCTAAGTGCTGATAAGGGCCTATTGACGAACCAAACCAAGTGTCATTACTAATATTTATGATAAATTGTGAACTTATGTTGCTTAATCTAACGGTATTTGGAAAGGCTATGTCATAACAAATTAAGGGAGAAAATGCCCCTATTTTAGAATTTATATATTTTTGCCTCTGTTTTCCATGGTTCACATCAGACATTGGCATATCAAAGAATGATATTAAACCTCTTAAAGAGGCTATAAAGGGAATATATTCACCAAATGGTACTAAATGTATCTTATTGTATATCTGACCTGTGTCTATATTAATCATTGAGTTATATAGTTTTTTATCTTCAAAGTGCCAGGCTCCAGTAATAATAGTTTTAGATGAATCTAATTTATCTATAAAATTAATAAAATCATTGCTTTCTAATGCATACGGAAGTTCAGCTTCAGGATATACAACTAATTCTGAATTATCTGCAATATCAGCACTTAATTCGATAAGGTTTGTTTCAATACTACTTTTATATCCAGAGGTATATTTTAAAAAAGGATCTGATGAAGGTTGAACTATTGAAATATTGATAGATTTCGATTGATCCTTTTCTTTAGGAGTATTTGGTAAAAGAAGAATAACTATTGGGATAAATATTAGGTATGCAATTTTTTTATTTTTTATCCATACGGATGCTAATAATGTTGAAAAGAAGTAAATGAAAAATGAAGCGCCTGCAACTCCCAGAATAGGATATAAATTTTGAGTGATTGTATCTAAGAATATAGTTCCTGGAATTATCCAGGGAACACCATTGAGCAGAAAATACATAGACCACTCACTAATGATTAATAGACTACTAACATAAAATATTTCAATCGATTTCTCATATCGAAAATCATTAAATAGCCTTATTTTAAGGAGATACAATGGCAATGAAAATACTAAAGTGAGAATTGCCAATAAAAGAATAAAAACTATCAAAGACAATAATAAATTAGTGTTCCCATAATAGTAAACACTTACTATTATCCAAGACATCCCGAATCCCCAATGCCCAATTGACCATGCTATTAACTTTTTAAATTTGGATTTATTTTTGTAAACTAATTCTTTTATTAAGTAAGCATACGATAAGAAAATAAGAGGCTTGATAGAGAAGGGCGCAAAAGAAAGTATTCCAATAAAACCAAATAAAAATGGTATTAAATAGTTCTTTGTTGTCATCAATTTTTAGTTATTAATACCTTATCTATTTTTCTGTCGTCAGCATGAGTTACTTTGATAATTAAATTATCAATTTCTATTTTGTCGCCGACTTTTGGCAATACTCCAAGTTGGTTAATTACAAATCCGCCTAGCGTTTCAGCATCGATTGTCATTGGATCAACTTTGAGATTAAAAAATTCTGTAAATTCCTCAATTTCAACTTTAGCATCAGCTGAGAAAGTTCCTTTTGAAATTTCTACTATGTCTTCTTCTTCAATATCATGCTCATCTTCGATTTCTCCAACAAGCTCTTCAAGAATATCTTCAATAGTAACAAGGCCGCATATTGCTCCATATTCATCAGTTACAACTGCTAAATGAGACCTATCTTTTTTAAATTCTTCTAGTAATGAGTCAGCTTTCTTGGTTTCAGGAACAATATTTGGTTCTCTAAGCATTTCTAGCAGGTTAAAGTGAGCCTCTCCTTCTACAATCTTAGGCAAAATATCTTTTGCAAGCAGTATTCCGCTAACCTCATCTCTATCATTTCCCATAACAGGGTATCTAGAGTGGCCAGATTCAATAATTCTATCAATGATGATACTAGTATCTTCGTCCAAACTAACGGTTACCATATCTACTTTAGGAACCATGATTTCTTTAACAGTTGTTTTACCTAATCTAATTGCTTTATTTGCAATTGATTCAGCCTCTTTATCAATAATATTAAGATCAACAGCATCTTTTAAAAAATCTGTTATCTCTGATACGGATTGTGTCTTTATGAAAAAGGGATTTCTAAAGTATTTTTTTATTTTTGAAAAAATTCCCGAAGGAGGGTGGTCGGCATCGTTCTCTAATTTTTGGTTCATATTAATGATATGGGTTCTTTATATTTAACTTACTTAGTATTTCTATTTCTTTTGCTTCCATAGAATCAGCCATTAACTCATTTTCATGATCATGGCCTAGTACATGATATATGCCATGAGCTAACATGTGAATCATATGGCTATCAAAATCCTTACCTTCTTCCTTGGCTTCATTTATCACATAATCCATGCTGATAGCTATATCACCTATATTTTTGGTATGTGCCAGTGATATATCATCGTTAGTAAAGGAAAGTACATTGGTAGTTTTATCTTTATTTCTAAATTGTAGATTAAGTTTTTGCATTTCTTGATCGCCCAATATTCTTAAATTAATCACACCTTCATCAATTTTTTCTTCAGAGAAAATTAAAGTTTTAAGCTCTTCAAGTCTTTTTTTTAGGCTCTTAGTTATTGAGTAACCATCATCTAATGATATTAATAAACTCACTTAGCTATTGTTTCTTCAAATCTTTTATATGCATCAATAATTTTTCTTACTAAGGGATGCCTTACTACGTCTTGGGATGAGAAATGAGTCATGCCTATGCCTTCCATATTTTCAAGAACTTGAATTACATGCTGTAATCCAGAAGTTATATGTTTTGGAAGATCTACTTGTGTAAGGTCTCCATTTATAACTGCATGAGATCCAAAGCCCATTCTTGTCAAAACCATTTTCATCTGATCGACAGTTGTATTTTGACTCTCATCCATAATTATAAAAGAATTATTTAAGGTCCTGCCTCGGAGATAAGCAAGTGGCGCCACTTCAATGACTTCTTTTTCGATCAGCTTATTAACTTTTTCAACGCCTAACATCTCATAAAGAGCGTCATAAAGAGGTCTAAGATAAGGATCTACTTTTTGAGACAAGTCTCCGGGAAGAAATCCTAATTTCTCACCTGCCTCAACAGCTGGTCTTATGAGAATAATTCTTTCTACCTTGTCATTAAGAAGAGCATCTATTGCGGTTGCTATTGCTAAGTAAGTTTTTCCAGTTCCAGCTGGACCTACTCCGAAGTTGAGCTCATAAGTATTAATTTTTTTGATATAGCTTTGTTGATTCTTACCTCTTGGTCTAATTATTTTTTTTGGGGTTTTAATTTGAATATCAAATATTTGTGATTGTTCCTTCTGATGTTTTGCAAGACTTAAATTTAAGTGGGATTGAATTGTTAAGTGAACAGATTCTTTACTAATCTCGATATTTTTTTTTGTTAAGTTATATAAATCTAATATTGCATCAGAGGCATGTTTAATGTCTTTTTCATTCCCCGTGATATTAATCTTGTCGCCTTTATGAAATACTTTAACTGAAAAAGTTTTTTCAATTAATTTTAGGTTGCCATTAAGCTCGCCTACAAACAATGCAATTCTGTCTGCACTTGATGGTTCTAAGGATATATTTTTAAGGGACGTTTTAGTTTCTTGCATGGAAAATTATTTCTTTTACCCTCTGGAGTTGTGTAATGAGCCCAACAATGAATATGAATATGCTTTATCAATTTTAATATCTACTAATTTACCTATAAATCCAATATTTTGGAAGTCGAAATTGACTACTCTATTGCATTCGGTTCTTGCTTGAAGTTGATCAGGGCTTTTCTTAGCTAATCCAGTTACAAGGCATCTTTGTATAGAGCCAATCATTTTATTACTGTGCTCTTTATGGTGGGTGTCTAATTGATTCTGAAGAACGGCAAGCCTCTCTTTCTTCTCGGCTATTGGAGTATCATCTTCTAATTTAGATGCAGGCGTTCCAGGCCTTTTTGAATAAATAAAACTGAATGAGGAATCAAACTTTATATTATTAACAAGATCTAACGTTTCATTAAAATCTTTATCTGTTTCTCCTGGAAAACCAACAATAAAATCAGATGAGACTCTCAAATCAGGTCTATGAGACTTGATTCTTTCTACAGCATCTAAAAATATATCTACTGAATAATTTCTTTTCATTTTCTCAAGGATTTTGTTTGATCCAGATTGAACAGGCAGATGAAGCTGACTTACAAGCTGTGGAACAAACTGATAAACATCAATTAAATCATCTGTCATATCAAGTGGGTGTGAGGTCGTATATCTAATTCTGTCTATTCCATCAACGTGACTAACGATTTCGATTAAGTCAGATAGTCTTAGTATTCTTCCTTTAAAAGGCATTTTATAAGAATTTACGTTTTGGCCTATAAAGGTTATTTCAGATACGCCTTGCTCAGCAAGTCTGGCCACTTCATCAAATATTTGTTCAGGCTTTCTGCTAACTTCATCACCTCTTGTATATGGAACAACGCAAAATGAACAATACTTTGAACAACCTTCCATAATTGCAACATAACTAGAAGGACCACCTGATGTAGGTTCCGGCAAAGAATCAAATTTTTCTTCAATTGGAAAGGTTATGTCTATTGCTTTGATGCCCTTTGATTTATCAATATCTAATAAATCTGAAACTCTATGAAGAGTCTGAGGTCCATATATAAGATCAACATATGGAGCTCTTTTTTGAATATTTGCCCCTTCCTGTGTAGCAACACAGCCACCGACACCAATCTTCAAATTTGGATTTTTTTCTTTTAGTTTATTTAATCTGCCAAGTTCAGAATAAACTTTAGCTTCAGCCTTCTCTCTTATAGAGCAAGTATTCAATAATATAATATCAGCTTCTTTTATATCGTTTGTTACCTCTACTCCTTTCTTTTGCTTCAAGATATCAACAGTCTTATCAGAGTCATATTCATTCATTTGACATCCATAAGTTTTAATATAAAGTTTCTTTCCCATATGATTAAGTATTATGAAAAAAAATAGCGTTTACAAGATAATCTTTATCCAACTCGGAGAGATTTACGAAGTATTTGCTAAACAAATTTATCAAAGTGACATGTATGGTTTCATAGAGGTCGAAGATTATATATTTAATAAAGATAAACAACTAGTTGTTGAGCCTGCTACTGAAAAGCTTAAGAGCGAATTTTCTGATGTTCAAAGAAGTTATATACCTATGAATGCGATTATAAGAATTGATGAGGTTAATGAGTCCGGAGAGGCGAAGATTAAGAAAAATAAAGACCAAGTAAGTCCCTTCCCTTTAAATATTCATCCAGCAAATAATCAAGACTGATATTCGTCTGGCAAAAATAAATCTTTATAAAACTTTAACTCGCCAACAGAGTCTTTAATATCTCCCATTGCCCTATGCGAACCATGTTTTTCGTATACTTGGGCTTCATTCATCCACCTGACTGCAGCTTCTTTAAAAGAAGATACGTCGATATGTCTATAATTAAAATAAGACTCTAACCTAGGCATATATTTGATTAGGAAGCGTCTGTCATGGGAAACAGTATTTCCACACATTGGCGATTGTTTGGGTCCAACATATTTAGATATAAATTCTAAAGTCTCTATTTCAGCCATTTGATCTGTAACCGCACTTTTTTTAACTCCATCAATAAGACCAGAGGAACCATGCTGATTTTGATTCCATTCGTCCATTTCATCAAGCAAAGCCTTGGGTTGATTGATAATTATATTTGGGCCCTCAGCCAGTATATTTAGCTGAGAATCAGTAATTAATGTTGCAATTTCTATAATCTTTTCTTTGTCTGGATCAAGCCCAGTCATTTCTAGGTCTATCCAAATTAGATTATTTCGCGATTGTAAGCTCTTCATAACTTTTTATATTCCTTCCTTTAGTGTATTTTGTGCTTTATATGGAAAAAGTTCAATCCGGAATTGTTATAGAATTCTACTCTAATAGCTGCTTGGTGCGCACTAATACAGGAGATATTAGCTGTATCGCTATTAAAGACGTTGTTGTTGGAGATATAGTCAGTATTGAAATCATTCAAGATAGCAAGCAGGCAAAAGGGCTTATTCTCTCCAGAGAACAAAGAACTTCCGTTCTAGAAAAAAAAGAGGTGTTGAAATCAAAGGTTGTTGCCGCAAATGTAACTCACGTTGGAATACTTGTAACTCCTGAACCTAAAACAAGTTCTGAATTCATTGATAAGTGGGTTCTCACCGCAATTCTTTCAGGAATAACGCCTTTTATTATAAATAATAAGATAGATCTCGAGCAAGACGAAAAGTACTTATCTAAAATAAATATTTATAAAGCTCTTAATATTGATTTAATAGGTATATCAGCAAAAAATAAAGGCAACTTAACTGAGTTAATCGATTATTTGGCGGAGAAATGCGTTGTTTTTGTTGGTAATTCTGGCGCTGGTAAATCCACTCTAACAACTTCTTTAACAGGAAAAGATATTAAAACGAATGTTTTGTCTAATAATCAAGGTGTTCATACTACTTCGATTTCCACACTTTATGAAATGCCCAATAAAACTAAAATTATTGATTCGCCTGGGGTTAGAGACCTTCCAATAACTGGGTGGGATGAAAAAGAAATCATAAGAGGTTTTTCAGAGATATTCACTTTTGCAAAAGAATGTAAGTTTAATGACTGCAATCATATTAATAATGAAGGTTGTACAGTAATAACTAAACTAATGAATGGAGAAATGAACGAAAGCAGATACAATAATTTCATAAAATTTAGAGATGGTGAAGATGACGAATAAAAAAACACATTTTGGCTTTAAAGAAGTTGACGAAAAAGATAAAAGTAGTCATGTTGGTGAAGTCTTCTCTTCTGTTGCTGGAAACTATGACATCATGAATGATGCTATGTCTTTGGGCATGCACAGACTGTGGAAAAAAATTCTAGTTGAACTTGCAGGTGTATCTCAAAAAGATATTGTTTTAGATATTGCTAGTGGAACAGGAGATATTGCTAAATTAATCTCACAGGATTATCCAGATACTGAAATATATATGACAGATATAAATATGGATATGCTTGTTGAAGGCAGAAATAGGGCAGTAGATGAAAGTTTCTCTTCTAATTGTCATTTTTGTCAATTGAGTGGAGAAATTCTACCTTTTGAAGACGATACCTTTGATATTATTACTATTGGATTTGGCCTTAGAAATTTTACTAATAAGGATATTGGCCTTACCGAGATGAAAAGATGCTTAAAAAAAGGTGGCCGTTTACTTGTCTTAGAGTTTTCAAAGCCTATGAACCCTCTTTTCTCAAAAGTTTATGACTGGTACTCTTTTAATATACTTCCAAAACTAGGTTCATTATTGGCAAACGATTCTGATAGCTATCAATATCTTGCTGAGTCTATTCGTATGCATCCAAATCAGGAATCACTTAAAGAGATGATATTGGAGGCAGGATTTGATAAATGTAAGTTTTATAATCTTGTAAATGGTATTGTCTGTATTCATGTTGCCTATGAAAAATGAATTAACAAGTCTACTTGCAACCTTAATGAATGATATTGAGGATGCATCGCCAAATACTAAAAGTAAACTTCAAGAAATCTATCCAATAAGTTTTAAGATTGATTTAAAGGGTCATAAAGACATTTATGTTTGTTTGGATGATAGTACAAAAAATATAACTTTTTCAAAAATTGATAATATAGATTTCCAGATAGAAGGATCTATCAGTGAATTTCTTGAAATACTTTTCACAAAAAAGATAAAAAAAGAAATGTTAACTGGCGATGTTGAGCTGGCTATTGTAATGATAAATGCTCTTATAAAATCTGATTTAGATTTCGTTTATCTCATAGAAAAATATTTTGGCAATGCCCCAGCTGTTATTGTATATCTTGCAAAAGAAAAACTTTCAAATATGAAACGTGGTGGCTTGGAAAAGAAAAATCCAATCCAAACTAAGCTAAGAGAACTTTCTATTAGACTGGATAGACTTGAGGCTCTCAGTAGCTAATGAATATCATAATTTTATTATTTGAAGGCATAAGAATGGCTTTGCTGGGTGCAAGATTTGGCATGTTTTCAAAGCCTGATGGTAAAAAACTTGCTAAATACTTAGAGTCTTTGGGGCCTATTTTCATAAAATTTGGTCAACTACTATCTACAAGAACCGATATTTTAGATATCGATACAGCTAAAGATCTTCAAGGTCTTACTGACAGCTGTAAGCCATTTTCTGTTTCTAAGTTAAGAGAGATTGTAGAAAAAGAGCTAGGAGATTCAATAGAAAATTTATTTGATGATTTCAACGATGTTCCTCTTGCTGCAGCTTCTCTTGCTCAAGTACATTCTGCAAAATTAAAGGATGGCACGAGGATAGTAGTAAAGGTTCTGAGACCAGATATTGAAAAGGAAGTTAAGAAAAACCTTAGACTTCTTAGAGCAGCTGCAAAATTCTGCACCTATGTATATTCAGAAAGTTATAGACTGAGGCCTCTCGAGGTAGTCAGAGATTATGAAAGTACTATATTAAGGGAATTGGACTTAAAACTTGAGGCAGCCAATACAAACCTCACAAGAAAAAACTTTTCAAATTCAGAAGAGCTATACATACCTGAAGTTTTTTGGGAAATGACTACAAGCAAAGTCATGGTTCTAGAAGAGATAGATGGTATACCTTGCACTGATATTGAACAAATTGAGAAATATGGAATTAATAAAAAAAGGCTTGCCGAAAATGGGGTTATGATTTTTCTTAATCAAGTATTTAGAGATAATTTTTTTCATGCTGATATGCATCCTGGCAATATCTTTGTATCTAAGGAGCATCCAGATACACCAGGCTACATAGCTATTGATTGTGCGATTACAGGATCTTTGTCAAATGATGAAAGATACATCCTTGCAAGAATGCTTCAAGCGGTTCTTAAGCAGAACTATAAATCTTTGGCTCAACTATTTATAAGCTCTGAATGGGTTAATGCTGATACAAATATCATTGAGTTAGAAAATACTCTAAGAGCTTGCTGTGAGCCTATTTTTGAAAAACCATTATCTGAAATAGAGTTTGGAAAATTACTCTTGTATCTTTTTCAGAGCACGAGACCTTTTGGCTTATCGCTTCAACCATCTTTAGTCTTATTACAAAAAACACTGATTCATATTGAAGGTATGGGAAGGCAAATATATCCTGAGCTTGATTTTTGGGGAATAGCTGAGCCTTATCTTGATAACTGGCTTAAAAAACAATTCAGTCCCTTGAAACTAAAAGATTTTCTTATTGAGAATAAAGAAGATCTATTACTTAAAGCATCGGAAATGCCCGGCTTTGTATATGAAGCTTTGGATGAACTAAGGAGCTACTCTAAAAATAGAAAATCTAATGATGAAAAGATTTATAAAATGCAAATGCAATTGCAGAAAGAAAAATACATCATAAGAACGATTGGAATAGGTATAATAATTGTATGGGGTATCTTTGTAATACTCTCATAGGAGATTCATATGGGCTTTGGTGGAATAAGCATTTGGCAATTACTAATAATTTTAGCTGTCATTCTTTTGATTTTTGGAAGCGGTAAATTAAAATCTTTGGGCTCTGACCTTGGAGCTAGTCTTAAGGGATTTAAAAAAGCTGTAAAAGAAGATAAAGAAGAAAATAAAGACGAATAAAAATTGTTTCAAATTGGTTTTCTCGAAATTGCGCTAATCCTTATTTTAGGATTAATTATTATTGGACCCTCAAGACTCCCACAAGTTATTAAAACTTGCTTAAAATTTTATAAAAAAATACAAAACCAAATTTCTGGTTTTAAGAACGATATTGAATCTGAAATTGGCACTGAAGAAATTAAAAAAGATGTTTTTAATGAAATGAGAATGGAAGAATTAGATCTTTCTGGAAAAAAAGACAAAGATGGATAAAGAATCTGTATCAAGTCATTTACTAGAGCTCAGGACAAGACTTATAAGAGTATTGTTTTTTATGGGCATCCTTTCTTTAGCCGCAATTCCTTTTGCATCTGAGATATATGCTTATGTTGCCTCTCCGCTTCTAGATATTTTGCCAACAGGAAGTATGATGATTGCTACTCAGGTAACTTCGCCGTTCATGGCTCCCCTTAAATTAGTTTTATTCTCTGCATTATTAATAACAATGCCTTATCTCTTTTATGAAATATGGATGTTTATGTCACCTGGACTCTATAAGAATGAAAAATCATTTGTTGCTCCACTAATGATTTCTACAATATTCTTATTTTCTTCTGGTGTGGCTTTTGCATACTTTGTTGTGTGTCCAATAATTTTCAATTTCTTTATTGGTGTAGCTCCAGAATCTATAGTGGTAATGACTGATATTAGTGAGTATTTGAATTTTGTTATAAAACTTATCTTTGCTTTCGGTATAGCTTTTGAAATTCCAGTCGCAACTTTTTTACTAATTAGGGCTGGCATGGTACAAAAAGAAACTTTGGTTAAAGCTAGGCCTTATCTAATTATTCTTTTCTTTGTAGTTGGTATGTTGATAACTCCTCCAGATATCTTCTCTCAACTTTTTCTAGCAATACCTATGTGGATGCTCTTTGAAATTGGTTTATTGGTTTCAAAAGATAAATAAACTTTAACTAACTTTATTATTAATCTTAATTATTGTTGCATAGATTAGTGCGGGCAATATTAGCCAAGGAACCTGAGTTTGTAACATAAGGCTACGGTCATTAAACTCAAATAAAAGTGGGTTGAAGTATGGTCCTAAAGGAGAGAGTGGAGCCCATGAGAGAGCCTTTCCTTCAGAGATTTGATCGTGATATAGAAACATCTCAACCAGAATATTTTGACCTATACACCAAATCATGAGGACAGCAAAAGCATTCCAATTCCATTTATTAAAAATATCGTGATCTTTCTTTGCATATCTCCACATTAGCCATAAACCACCAAGCATAACTGCTCCAGCATCACCCAAGGAATTCATTAACCAGTTGATATCTTTTGGTAACCAAAAATTTAAAGCTTCGGTTCTTCTTAGATCAACCGAGACTCCATCTACCCAGCCGTAAGTAAACCAAAGTTCCCATCCTATCGCACAAGCAAAAAAAGAACCAAGATATATAACTGGCACCCAAGTAGGGAGTATAGATTTATATTTAAAATAGATAATTAGAGGAAATATTACTGAAGCATATACAACACAAATAATTCTGATTTCTTCAAAAGACATACAACTAGACTAAACCTTTTTAATACAACTTAAAAGAATATAACCTAAAGCCCTAGTCTATTAGTCCAGTCTTCGTCAGCCGGTCTTTCTTCATTCACAATTCTTTCAATTAAATCTTCACATGAATCTGAAATAATTAGTTCATCAAAATTAGCTTTTGAAATAAAACCTTCTTCAACTGCTTTTTGCATCCAAGCAAGTAAATGGTCGTAATAACCCTCTGTGTTTAAAATGCCTATTGGCTTATTAATTATCCCTAATTGATTGCTAGCCATGACCTCTGCTAGTTCATCTAGAGAACCGACACCTCCAGCAAGAACAATAAATGCATCAGACCTGTCCATAAATACATCTTTTCTATCAAGAAGGGTTTCTGCAACAACAACTTCATCTAGTCTTGGGTTTACGAGCTCTAATTCATATAAAGATCTCAAAGAAATTCCTAATGCTTTAACCCCATTATCAAGAGCAGTATTTGAAACAATTTTCATCAATCCGACATTACCACCGCCAAAGACAACATTGATTCCTTTCTTTGCAATTATCTCAGCAATATTCTTTGCTTCTTCAGCATATATAGGATTGTTGCCTTCATGAGCCCCACAAAAAACAGATATGTTCTGAATCTTCATCTAATCATCCTCTAAACCATGATCCCATTCTCCGAGTGATGCCAATTTATTCATCTTCGCTCTATGAGATAAGGCATCTTGAGAAATAAACATATTCTCTGGCTTACCCATCCAAGCTTTTAGGGCTGCCGCCTGAAGAGCTCTTCCATAAGAAAAGCTAACTTTCCAACTAAAGCCACCTATTTTATTCATTGCATCTAAATGAGCAGTAGCCAATATGTCTGACTGTCCACCAGATAAGAATGTTATTCCTGGTAGGTCTGAAGGTACATTAGCCATTAAACAGTCTAGAGTCTTTTTAGCGACTTCTTCAATACCTGCTTGCTCTGAAGCTGTTGAACCTGACGTCACCATATTTGGTTTTAAGATAGTTCCTTTAATGTTTACCCCACACTCTTCTAAGTGTCGAAACAATGATTTTAAAGATCTATCAGTTGCACTGTAGCAATCATCTATTGAATGACTTCCATCCATTAAAACTTCTGGCTCAACCATTGGAACCATTCCATTATTCTGAACTAATTTTGCATAATCAGCTAAGGCTTTCATATTTGCATCTATACATTCATCAGTTGGCATATTATTACCAATTTTAATGACAGCTCTCCACTTAGTGAATTTTGCTCCCATTGATGCATATTCTTTTAATCTTTCATCTAAGCCGTCTAAGCCAACCGTAACCGTTTCTTCAGTATCCCCAATCGGTTGAAGACCTTTATCTACCTTAATGCCTGGAAGGGCGCCTTGCTTTGAGATGATATCAACCAGAGGGGTTCCATCTTTTGCATCTTGTCTTATAGTTTCATCAAATAAAATTACCCCGCCGATATTTCCATCCATTCCTGAAGATCTAAAAAGCATCTCGCGGTAATCTCTTCTATTATCTTCAGTTGATTCGACTCCAATTGAATCAAATCTTTTGCCACATGTTGGATTACTTTCATCTGCAGCAAGGATTCCTTTGCCTTCTGAGACTATATAGGAAGCTATTTCTTCTAAACTATTTAACGACATTGATATCTCCTTTAATTACTTTTTAATTTTAAAGCTACTATTGATGGCAAATCTTTTCCTTCCATAAATTCAAGGAAAGCTCCCCCGCCAGTAGAGCAATATGATACATCATCTTTATTGATAAATTTATTAATAGCTGCAAGAGTTTCTCCTCCTCCAGCAATAGAGAAACCTTTGGATTTTGATATCTCTTTTGATAGCTCTTTGGTTCCTTGAGAAAATTCTTTGTTTTCAAATACGCCCAATGGTCCGTTCCATAAGATGGTTTTAGATGATGAAATAACTTCTTTCATTTGGCTAGTAACGACTTGGTCTAATATCATCTCATCTGGTGCAACATCACTGATATCTTTTTGTTGTATTTGTTCACCATCAAAATTTAATGAAGTTACCACTGTCTCGGGAAGAATTATTTTCCCAGATTTGAGAATATCTTTTGCTATATCAAGCATAGATTCTTCATATAGAGATATACCAACTTCATAACCGGAAGCTTTAATAAATGTATTAGCAATTCCTCCGCCTACAATTACATGATCAGCCTTAGTATTGAGGTTCTTAATGAGCTCTAATTTTGTTGAAACCTTAGCACCGCCAATAATTGCTGTATAAGGTTTTTCTGACTCATTCAAAGCTTTTGTGAGAGATTCTATTTCTTGTTCGAGCAAGATCCCTGCACAAGCTTGAGAGGAATAAGTGATAGCAGAATGAGTTGAAGCTTGTTGTCTATGTGATGCACCAAATGCATCAAATACATATACATCGCCAAGATTGCTAAGAGATTTACCTAATTCTTCAGAATTAGATTTTTCTCCAGTAAAAAATCTAATATTTTCTAGTATTTGTATATTAGACGAACTATTAAATAGTAAAGGATCATCAATATCAGATATTAGATCTACACTTTGGTTTAGAATATTTGTTAAGCGCTCAGCAACTGGATTTAATGAAAAACTTTCATCAAAAACACCCTCTGTTGGGCGTCCAAGATGACTGAGTAATAGAACCTTTGCGCCTTTGCTAAGAGCATAATTAATTGAAGGTAAAGAGGCAAAGATTCTAGTCTCATCTTGTATAACCCCGTCTATGATAGGGACATTCATATCAACTCTTATAACAAGATTTTTATCTGTAATTTCTAATTGAGAAAGCTTATTCATCAACCAGGGATTTCGCCATATCTACAACATTTGGAATAGTAAATCCAAAGTGCTCAAGCAAAATACCAGCAGGTGCTGATTCACCAAAGGTTTCAATACCAAGGACTTTGTCATTTTTATTTAATAACCTATACCAAGAATTTGGATGAGAAAGTTCAACAACTAATATTGGTAAATCTGATTTAATTATAGATGATTGATACTCTTCGTTATTTTCTAAAAATACATCTAAACTTGGCATAGAAACAACATTTGAAATTACGCCATGTTCTTTTTCTAGATTCTCTGAGGCATCTAAAATTAGCTGAAGTTCACTTCCTGATGCTACTAAAGTAATTTGTGAGTCGGTATTTTCTTTAATTAGATAACCGCCTTTTTCAATGTTATTTATTTGATTTTGATTTCTTGTTATTGGAGATGTATTTTGCCTACTAAATATTAAACATGTAGGAGAATCAATAGATTTTACTGCATTCTTCCAAGCTACAGCTGTTTCAACTAAGTCTGCAGGCCTCCAGTTTTTTAGATTTGGAGTAGATCTTAATGTAACTAAATGCTCAACCGGCTGATGGGTTGGCCCGTCTTCACCTAGGGCTATAGAGTCATGAGTATAGACAAAAATATTTGGTATTTTCATTAATGCTGATAGCCTAATAGCATTTCTTGCATAATCAGTAAAAACTAAAAAAGTCGCGCCATAGGGCTTAATGCCACCGTGGAGAAGCATGCCATTCATGATTGCTGACATTCCAAACTCTCTTACGCCGTAATTGATATGATTTCCTGTAGGGTTATCACTAGAAAATGTTGAGCTGGACTTAGAAAATGTATTATTTGATGGGGTAAGATCTGCTGATCCTCCAACAAGTTCTGGCATTTCTTTTACAAAGAAATCTAAACACACCTGAGATGCTTTTCTTGTTGCCATTGAGGTATTTTCATTGTCGCAATTATCTAAAAAATCAGCATATTTTTTATCAAATTCTTGAGGCATATCTCCTGAGATTCTTCTAGTTAATTCGGCATGTTTTTCGCTATTACTATCTTTGTAAGCATCCATCAATTGATTCCAAGAGTTGTTTAGCTCTGCTCCATCTGACTCAGCATTCCAATATTCGTAAACAGATTCTGGAACTTCAAATGGCTCATGATTCCATCCAAGCGCATCCCTGGTTTTAGTAATTTCTTCATCTCCCAAAGGCGAGCCATGGGCATCAGATGTTCCTGATTTATTTGGAGACCCAAATCCTATAGTTGTTTTGCAAAAGATCATTGTTGGCCTTAAGTTTTCAGATTTGGAAAATTCTATTGCTTGATTAATCTCATCAATACTATGACCATCTACGCTTATAGTTTGCCATCCGTAACTATCAAATCTTTTTACCGTATCGTCTGTAAACCAATGTTCTATTTCTCCATCAATTGAGATTCCATTTTGATCATAAAAACAAATTAGTTTTCCAAGTTCATGAGTTCCAGCAAAAGAGCAAGCTTCATGAGAAACTCCCTCCATTAAGCAGCCATCTCCAAGAAATGCATATGTGAAATGATTAACTGGTGCAATATTGTCTGTATTAAACTCTGCTGAAAGCATCTTTTCAGAAATTGCCATTCCTACTGCGTTTGCAATGCCCTGACCAAGCGGACCTGTAGTAGTCTCAATACCGCAATCTAAATCAAATTCTGGATGACCTGGAGTCTTGGAGTGCAGTTTTCGGAAGTCTTTTATATCATCCATTGATATGTTATATCCGGTGAGATGAAGCAAACTGTATAGAAGCATCGAGCCATGACCGTTAGATAGTACGAACCTATCTCTATTAAACCAATGAGGATTTGCTGGATTATGATTTAGATGATTTTTCCATAAAGCTGTTGCTATTTCAGCCATCCCCATTGGCATTCCTGGATGCCCTGAATTAGCTTTTTGTACAGCATCTATTGAAAGAAATCTTAAGGCGTTTGTTGGTTCGAATTGGTGCACTTTTGTCCCTGTTAAAAGATTAAACAGATAATAATATTTATAAAGGAGAAATAATAGCTAAATGATAAATAATAGCTAAATATAACGTTTTTATATAAAATTATAGTCCGTTGTGATTTTTAGATTTTTTGCACACATAAGCTGCTAAAAAATTATTATTTCGCACCGGAATTTTTTAATTTTGGAGAAATAAATGAGTTATATATTTACGTCGGAATCGGTTTCAGGGGGTCATCCTGATAAAGTTTGTGATCAAATTTCTGATGCAGTGCTTGATGCATATCTAGCAGAAGACCCAAATAGCAGGGTTGCTTGTGAAACCATGATCAAAAACAATATGGTTTTTATTGCTGGAGAGATAACTTCTCTTGGCAGCCCAGACCTTGAGCCAGTAGTTAGAAAAACAATTAATGATATCGGCTATAACACTGACGAGTATGGTTTTAATGGTAATACCTGTGAGTTTACAAATCTTGTTTTCGAACAATCTCCTGATATTTCTCAAGGAGTAACTGAAGGTGAAGGAGAAAACTTAGAGCAAGGAGCTGGAGATCAAGGATTAATGTTTGGATACGCTTGTACTGAAACAGATTCACTAATGCCTCTTCCAATAGATCTTTCTCATAGACTTGTTAAAAAACAAGCGGATGTTATGAAAAGTGGAGAGCTTAAATGGTTAAGACCTGATGCCAAAAGTCAGGTTAGCGTTATCTATTCAGATGATGGCAAAACAATAGAAGGGCTTTCGGCTGTTGTTTTATCTACTCAGCATGATGAAGATGTGACTCAAGAAGAAATAAAAGCTGGTGTGATGGATAAGATTATTAAACCAATTGTTCCTGAAGAATGGATATTAGATTCAACAAATATTTATATCAACCCAACTGGGAAGTTTGTTATTGGTGGTCCTGTTGGTGATTGTGGTCTTACTGGAAGAAAGATTATTGTAGATACTTATGGCGGTATGGCTAGACATGGTGGCGGGGCTTTTTCAGGAAAAGATCCTTCAAAAGTGGATAGGTCTGCAGCTTATGCATCAAGATATGTTGCAAAAAATATAGTTGCAGCTGGGCTTGCTGATTATTGCGAAATTCAAGTTTCTTATGCAATTGGGGTAGCTAAACCTACTTCTATTCACGTTGAAACATTTAATAGCGAAAAAATATCAAAAGAAGCAATAGTAAGGATAGTTGAAGAAGAGTTCGATTTAAGGCCAAAAAGTCTTATTAATATGCTTGATCTCAAAAGACCTATATACTTGCAAACTGCAGCATATGGTCACTTTGGCAGATCAGATATAGATCTCTCATGGGAAAAAACAGATAGAGCTTCAGATATTTCACAATAAAATAAATAAGGAATAAAAAAATGGAAAACGATTATAAAGTAGCGGATATAAGTCTTGCCGAATTTGGAAGAAGAGAGATATCTCTAGCTGAAAATGAAATGCCAGCCTTAATGGCTCTTAGAGACAAGTATAGAGATGAACAGCCTTTGGCCAATGCAAAAATTATGGGTTGTATTCATATGACAATTCAAACTGCAGTTTTAATGGAAACATTAATTGATTTAGGTGCAGAATTAAGGTGGTCTTCATGTAATATTTTCTCTACTCAAGATCATGCTGCAGCTGCAATGGCTGCTAGAGGCATACCAACTTTTGCATGGAAAGGTGAAACAGACGAAGAGTTTGAATGGTGTATTGAGCAAACTATTTGTAAAGATGGAAAACCTTGGGATGCAAATATGATTCTTGATGATGGAAGTGACCTTACTGCAATGGTTCATGAAAAATTTCCAGATATGTTAGAAACTATTCATGGTGTTTCAGAAGAAACTACTACTGGAGTTCACAGACTCAAAGAAATGTTAGAAAAAGGTGAGTTAAAAATACCTGCTATTAACGTTAATGATTCAGTTACTAAAGCTAAGAATGACAACAAATATGGCTGTAGACATAGCCTCAATGATGCTCTTAAAAGAGGAACTGATATGCTCCTTATGGGCAAAAGAGGCCTTGTAATTGGTTATGGAGATGTTGGAAAAGGATCAGCAGCTAGTCTAGCTCAAGAAGGAATGATAGTAAGCGTTGTTGAATCAGATCCAATATGTGCGATGCAGGCCTGTATGGATGGTTTTGCAGTTGTATCCTGTTATAAAGATGGTGCTGTTTCAAGAAACGAATCAGATATCAATATGGAAGTAATGGGTAACACTGATTTAATTGTTACAACAACAGGTAATGTTAATGTTTGTGATGCTGCAATGTTAGCTACATTAAAGAATACTGCTGTTGTTTGTAATATAGGTCATTTTGATAATGAGATTGACACTGCATTTATGAGAGATAATTATTATTGGGACGAGATTAAACCTCAAGTTCATAGGATATTTAGAGATACAAAGCCTGATGGAACACCAGACCAAACCAGCAAAAACTATCTTATCCTTTTAGCTGAAGGTCGATTAGTTAATCTGGGTAATGCAACAGGACATCCAAGTAGAATTATGGATGGCTCATTTGCTAACCAAGTTTTAGCGCAAATACATTTATATAAGCAAGGTTTTGCAAATATTAATGATGAGGATACAAAAGCAGAAATGATTACTGTTGAAGTACTTCCTAAAAAGCTTGATGAAGAAGTTGCTGCATTAATGGTCGCCGGTTTTGGAGGAGTTATAACTAAACTTACTCAAGATCAAGCTGATTATATTAACGTGCCTCAAGAAGGTCCTTTCAAAGAAGAAAGCTACAAATATTAATCTTAAACTGTGCAATTATGGGCATAATTGCCCATAATACGCACTATGAACATAATAAAAATTTCAATTGGTCTTCTAATAGTCCTCTCTTTACAGGGTTGTGGCGTAAAGGGTCCTATAATTGAAATTCTTGAAACAAAGATTGTTTAGTGGATCCATTTAATTATAAATCAGGTAAGCTTTTTTGTGACAAAGTCAGTCTTTCTGACTTGGCAAATGAATACAATACTCCTGCTTATGTTTACTCTAAAGAAACCATTCAACTTAATGCTGAATCTTATGTAAAGTCATTTGAGCAAGTGGATGGACTTGTATGTTTTTCAGTTAAGTCTCTTAGCAATATACATATATTAGAGGTGCTCAAAAATGCGGGGTGTGGTTTTGATATTGTTTCAGGTGGAGAATTACACAGAGTCTTATCAATTGGAGCACATCCTAAGACTATTATTTTTTCAGGTGTAGGTAAGTCAGAAGCTGAGATTGAGTCAGGTATATTAAATGGGATACTCTCATTTAATGTCGAATCAGTTTCCGAGCTTTACAGAATTGAAAACATTGCAAAAAACTTAAATATTTCAGCATCAGTATCTATAAGATTCAATCCTGATATTGATTCAGGCGGTCACGACTATATTACTACTGGTCGAAAAGGAGATAAGTTTGGAATATCTTCTATTGAAGATATTATCGAATTAAGTAGTTATGTTGCTAAGTCAAAATTCGTAAATATGGTTGGTCTTGCTTGTCATATTGGCTCTCAGATTTTTGATTTAACAAGCTACAAAGAAACTGCCAGAAGTGCTATCAAGTTAGCAGATACTTTAAAAAAACAAGGAATTGAGCTAGATTTCTTAGATTTAGGTGGCGGTCTCGGCGTTCAGTATAGTGATGAAAATATAACTTCTCCAAAAGAGCTAATTGCTTGTCTTGAGGAAGAATTTAAAGGAAGAAAAGAAAGATTAATTCTAGAGCCTGGTAGAAGTATTTCTGCCAATGCTGGAGTGCTTTTAACAAAAGTGGAATACGTTAAGGATGAATTCCTTATTGTTGATGCTGCAATGAATGATTTAATAAGGCCTGCTTTATATCAAGCTGAGCATGAAATTTGGAATATTTCTGAAAAAATGGCAAAGCCAAGAAAATATAATATTGTTGGGCCTATTTGTGAATCTTCTGATTTCTTAGCTAAAGATATTTTCATTAATGCTGATGAGGATGATGTTCTAGCGGTTAGAACAGCTGGTGCTTATGGATTTGTTATGGCTTCGAATTATAATTCAAGACCAAGAGCCTGCGAAGTTCTCGTTGATGGAGATAAATCAACTCTAATAAGAAAAAGAGAGACTCTAGAAGACATTCTAAAAATGGAAATGCTTAATAATGATTAAGTTCGATAAGATGCATGGGAATGGCAATGATTTTGTAGTAATGGATTCTATCAGAGATGATTTCGTTCCAAAAAAAATCTTTATAAGAAAACTAGCAGACCGAAATACAGGGGTTGGGTTTGATCAACTTATCCTTATAGATCTGCCAACAAAACCTGATTTAGATTTCTTTGTTAAATTTTATAATGCTGATGGCGGTCAAGCAAATATGTGTCTTAATGGAGTAAGATGTGCAGCTTCTTATATATGGTCTCATAGTCTTGCCCCAAAAAAATCTTTAAAATTTCAGACTAAAAAGATCGAGCTATTATGTGAACCTTTTAAGAATCAAGTACAGGTTACGGTTCCTTGTCCAAAGATATATCAAAATGTGAATCTTTCAAAATCTATATCTAAAAAATTGACCGGGCTACCATTTGATCTTGTTGATGTTGGAAACATACACCTTTGTATTAAGAAAAATTCTATCTCAAAGGATGATTTATCGGCTCTTTATAAAAAGCTAGAAAAAAACATTAAACCTTTTGGCATTAATTTATCTATTTATAAAAATGTTAAGGGGATTGCAGAGATAAGGACATATGAAAACGGTGTTGGCGAAACTCTTTCTTGTGGATCGGCATCTTTATCAGTCTCATCACTTTTACTTAAGGGAAAAATTGGCAAACTTAGAATTACGTCTTTTGGTGGTGAACTAAACTTTGTAAAATCTAATGAAAGTATTTTAATGACAGGGCCAACTGCCTTCGTATATTCTGGGGATATAAATGAATAATAAAATAGATCCTAAAGAAGTTGAGTTATTTCTTCTAGATAACTTAGATTTTTTTGAATCTAGAGAGTCACTTGTTAGCGAGCTAAAATTTAAGCACTCTTCTAGCTCTGCTTCATCTTTGCTTGAACGTCAGATTATAAAGCTTAGAGATGAACAGAAAAACTTAATGGATTTATTGTCATCTTTCATAAAGACAGCAACTCTCAATGAAGACCTTTTTAATAAGTCTAAAGATTTAACTTTATCTATCTTAGAGTCCTCAACAGGAGAGGAAGTCATCAAAAAAGTACAAGAAGATTTCAAGAAAAATTTTAATGTAGATAATTGTATTTTAGAATTACTTGATGGTAATCAGATGAATGAAGTTGAAAGTAAAACAGAGATGTCTTTTCATAAAGGAGCTATTCATTGTGGTTCATTTTCTAAAGAGAAAATGAAATTCTTATTTGGTGACGAAAAGGTAGAATCAATGGCGGTTGCTGTAATGATTATTGGGAAGGATATTGGGCTACTGAAGTTGGGTAGTTATGAAAGAACTAAATATTTAGGTGATGAAGATACTACTTTTATTGAATACGTTAGGGATGTATTAGAAAAAAAATTCATATCTTTTAATGCCTAAAGAATACTTTGTCATAAAAGACATAAATCTTTATACAAATTACATATTTGAAGTTAGGAACCTTTCAGCTAACACA
>Ga0257110_1000220_pt1 | contig 29498 bp, 41 predicted proteins | sample LP_taG_7_FD_190184 | JGI IMG/M metagenome (GOLD analysis project Ga0257110, IMG submission 190184) | Marine microbial communities from Northeast Subartic Pacific Ocean, Canada - LP_J_2015_P26_10m | ecosystem: Environmental > Aquatic > Marine > Oceanic | place: Canada: Northeast Subartic Pacific...
TCAAAATTAATATCTAAATGTCTGTATGATCTAGGATGTGATTTCTTAGCATCCTTATGAGATTTCAACACGTTAAGTCTATTTGTAAACACATTCTCATACGGTGGTTCACTTGTTGATTTTGCAATATCTTTTTCTTTTGCAATCTTAAATTCTTCAAATACTTGTTCTTTAGTCATCATAATGTAGTCCTTTTGTTAGTTTATTTGTTAATTCTATCATACAATTGTCTATTTGTCAAGCGTTAAAAACCCTTATAAATCATAGGGTTTTGTGTCGCTACTGACAATTTTACACATGGATTGTATATCTTCCACAAGATGATTGCACTCAGCGTCACGCTCAGGCGTCTTTGGATGTCTGTATTTTAAAGTGTACAGTTTATCTGCCTGAGCTTTGATACTATCAATCTTCTTACAAAAATCACTAATCTTGTGTAGCATTTTTCTTCCTAAACATGTTTAATATTGATTCTTTTGTATTTGTTAATTGGGTTTTACTATCTGCCCAACTCTTTGTTTGATACTCAACAATTTTGTTTTTCTCATTTGTCAACCAGTTACTTACTGGATTTGCACTTGCCATATTCATTGATACTAGTATTACTGCAACTAATAACGTAGCAAATAGCAATGATTTTTTCATATTCCACATTATATTTTCCTTCCTGCTGTTTTGATATCCTCTTTTGCAATGACCTGATAAGGTCCTTTGTTGTAAGCTGGGGCAATAGTAAATCTTTTACTCACCTCAATCTTCCAAGAGTTATCTGGTTTAGTACCGCCACTACCCATTTTGTTAGACAAAGGAATAGATACTCTTTTAGGGGTTTCGTAGGGTACAAACGTATTGATTTTATATCTACCTTTCTTATCTAATTTTATTCTGCCTTTTGCGTCAACTTTAAAACCTAGTTTACGTAAATATTGTACGTGTTTAGCAAGAGCAACTAAATATTCTTTAGTTGGTTTCTTTCTTCGTAATCTACGAATAGCACCACTTGTATTTTTTGTATATAATAACGCCATATTATCTTCCTATATATTTGATTTTACCTTCTACGTAACCATACTTCTTAATGTTTGTATCTGGTTTTGTAAACATAGAATTTGCGTCACCTTGTTTGTAACCTTGTTTATGTGACAAGGTAATATGAGCAGCACCTTTATCATTTCTTTTAATTTTGTTGCCATCTTTATCAAACATATTATCAACCCATAATGCGTCAATGTGGTCGTTTGATCTGTAGCCTTTAATAAACACACCTACTTTTTTATCTATAAGTTTGATGTATCTTTTGTAAATATTATTATCTGGATTGTAAGCAAGTGTAACGTGATCTGAAACAAGTACAGGCATTGTAGCAAGTTTCTTAACTACATTACAACTTTGTTTATCTAACTGTACAGCAAAATATCCGTTCATTACTTCCACCACTCAATCTCTTGTTCGTCTGCAATTTCAACATCTGAACCTTCTTTTGTTGATACAGATTTTATCTGAGCAAAATAGCACCAGTTAGAGCCAAAGGTAACTGCACCTGTATATCCTAGATCAGTATCATACTCTTTAGCATTTAATGAGTTATCATCTTCAGCAGCAATATCTTCTTTTCTTACTGCGATACCGATATTGATTATCTCACCAGTTCTACCTTTTTCATCTGTTATCATATCTCCTAATTTAATTTGCATAGTGTCTCCTTTAGTTTAAGTTGTAAATATAATTTGGGTTAAGTTTTTTTGTTTTGTAATTCTTTGTGAAATCAGGATCAAAATCTTTTCTGAAGCCTTGTCTGCCATTGAATAACTGACCGAAGTCATTGAATAGATTGTCGTCACCTGCAGCTGTTTCTGGACCGAATACATCTGCATATGTTTGATAGTACTCGTCTGGATATACTATCTCAATGCCAGTAGCACCTGTGAAATTAGTAGCGTCTTCTCTATACTTACTGTTAGCATAGGCTTTGAATTTAAGTAATTGTTTTCTATAGTATTTGATTTTCTCTATAGGTACGTTTCTGTAGATAGTAGCTGAAGACCAGAACGTATCATATTCTGTTTCAGGATCAACGTATTCTCTTTTGTAGATAATATTAAAACTTTTAAAGTATTCTTTTGTCATATACACATAATATATCAGAAAAATACGTAATTGTCAAGCGTTAAAAACGTTGATTTTATTGACTTTTTAGGAATAATTATGAGAACAAAACAAGAACATCTATGATTCGTACCCATATTTTGCAATATAATATGAATCTACTATATCGGTAACTGGATTATTAAGTTTAGATTGGTCAAATTCTTTGACTAGATCAGTACTAGTATCTTTTACAAACTGCTCATACATCTTTAGCTTATCTGCATTACCCTTACCAGTAGCATTCTTCTTTATCTGACCTGGTACTATAGATTTAAATCGTTTATTGAGTTTATACAGTTTATGTTTAAGAGCACCCATATTCTCTGCTAGGTTGAATACAAGACCCTTACTGCCATATGAGTATCCTTCTATAAAAATATTACCAATAGCAGTATCAATAATAGAAATCGCCCAATCGGATATCTGATCGTGTCGTTGTTGCTCGGAGGTATAGGGTAGATGTAGTCTGCCATTTATTTTACCATTATAAAAATTACCTTCATATTTTTTCACATTTGTAAGATAGTATATCCTACAGTTATCTAATTTAAACTCACCTCTACATACACATATAGCAGGACTGCTTAAACTATAATCAATTCCAATCGTCTTGGTCTTCTTCATTATCAAATATTGCGTCTTCTTCGTGTATAGATGTATCAGCGCCACAAAAAGGACAAGTTGAAGGTTCGTGGTCTTCGTCTTCCCACTTTATCCAATATGATACATCACAGTTTGTACAACTAATTCGTACTTTATTTTTATCTTCTACTATTTCTTTAGCCATTATAGTTTAAATTTTTTAAATTGATCTTTAGTAACATCTTGTTTTACACCACCAATAACATAAGATTCAATCTCTGTTTCTTGTGGTGCATTTTGGAGTGATCTGCTATTGAACCAATGTATAGTCCATGGTAATGGATTCTGTGATGATGAGTGTTCATATTTTTGTTCTAAGCCTATCATTCTCATTCTTCTATTTGCTATATATTCAACATATTGATGTAACAGTTTTTCTGATAGTCCTATCATAGAACCTTTTTGAAATAGATAAGTCGCCCAATCTTTCTCTTGTCGTACTGCGTCATCATATATTTGATAGCATTCTTTTTGTGTATCTTTTATTACCTTATTCATAACCTTATCATTCTCTTTTGTAAGATATGCTTTGATTATTTGTTGTGACATTGCAAGGTGTTGTGATTCATCTCTAGCAATCAATGATAATATTTTAGCAGAGCCTTCCATAAGTTTTAACTCACCAAATGCAAACGAACAAGCAAACGATACGTAAAATCTTAAACCTTCTAATACGTTTACTGTTACTAACGCAAGCCATAATGCCTTCTTTAGTTCGTACATATCAACTGATTTAGGATCATTATGCCATTTGTAACCTAATGCGATTAGTTTATCGTATGCTTCTGTAACTGCTTTTGATCTTTCTTCAATCTTCTTATCTTCAATGATAGTATCAAATACATCACTTGGTTGTGAGTATAGGTTTTTAATTATGTATGTATAACTTCTACTATGAATTGTTTCCATAAAGTCCCATGCTACTATGGCACCTTCTAATTCAGGATTAGTTACAAAAGGTAAAAATGCAAGGCATGGACCTCTGCCTTGTACACTATCTAACATTGTTTGATACTTTAGATTAGATGTAAATATAAACTTTTGTGATTCAGACAGTTGAGCATAGTCGTTTCTATCTTTCTGTAAAGAAACTTCTTCAGGTCTCCAGAAGAAACCTAATTGTTGTTGAGTCAATTTATCAAATATAGGATACTTAAATGTATCATATCTTTGTACAGCAAGGTCTTCGCCAAAAAACAATGGTTGTTTTGTAGCGTCTAAATTTTGTTTCTTATTAAAAACTGTCTTCATTTATATTGTACACGAGTCACAATTCTCGTCCTCTTCTTTTTGTTTATCTTCAGGCACATTATCGTGGAACCCAATCGGATGAGTAGGTTCGTCTTCATCTTTCTTACTATCATATGTGTTTTGATAATAAGAAGTCTTCCAACCCAATTTATATGTTGTCAATAAATCTTGTGCCATTACTGATACAGGCACCTGACCATCTGTATAGTTTTCAGGATTATAAGACCAGTTGCCTGATATAGCCTGGTCAAAATACTTTTGCATTACTGCAACGATATTTATATATCCTTCATTCCCTTTCATGTCCCAAAGTAAAGTATAGAAGTTCTTTAGTTTAGAATATTCAGGTACTATTTGTTTTAATGGGCCTTTTTTAGACTTCTTAACAGACAAATAATCTCTAGGTGGTTCAATACCATTTGTCGCATTTGAAACTACACTAGAAGATTCACTAGGCATTTGTGCTGACAATGTACTATGTCTTAAACCATGTTCTTTTATTTCTTTTCTTAAATGTTCCCAATCGTAAGTAAATTCTCTTTTAACTAACTCGTCAACATCTTTCTTATATGTATCAATAGGTAGTATACCGTCTGCATATTTTGTTTGTTTAAATGATGAACAAGGACCTTTTTCTTTTGCAAGATCAACACTAGCACTTAATAGATAGAATTGAAATGCTTCTGTTAACTTATCAACTTGTCGCCATGCAAGTTTCTGATCGTACTTGTAACCTTTCTTTGCAAGATAGTGAGCAAGGCCAATATAACCAATACCTAAACTTCTTCTTGCCTTTGTAGATTTTTCAGCAGCGTCAATAGGATACTTTTGATGATCTATTATTTCATCTAAAGCTCTTACTGCTAAATCACACAATGGCTGTAGTTCATCACGTTTGTTTATCTTACCCACATTGATGGCAGATAAGATACATAAAGCAATCTCACCTTCACCATCAATATGTTGTATTGGAGTGGTTGGTAAAGTTATTTCCTGACATAGATTTGACATGTAAATTCTATCTTTGAAAGATGAGTGGGTATTACAATGGTCAATATTCATAATATAGATACGGCCTGTTTCAGCACGTTCTTTCAATATATCAAAAAATAATTCTTGTGCGTTTACTTTCTTTTTACTTACTGATAATTTTCTTTCTGCTTTTTCATAAAGCTCATCAAACTCTGGTGTTCCCCATGCGTCATATAACTCTGGTACTTCATGTGGTGAAAACAAAGTTATATCTTCGCTGTTGATAAACCTTTCATAAAATAGTTTAGATAGTTGTATTGAGTAGTCTAGTTTTCTAACTCTATTATCTTCACTACCTTTATTGTTTTTAAGAACAATAATGTCACCTATTTCTTGGTGCCAAATTGGGAAGTGTACTGTTGCTGATCCGCCTCGTACTCCGTTTTGAGTACAGCACTTAACAGTTGCCTCAAATTTTTTAAGAAAAGGTATAACACCCGTATGTTGAACCTCACCGCCTCTAATACGTGAGTTGATACCTCGGATCCTTCCTGCGTTAATTCCGATCCCAGCCCTTTGGGCAACATAACGCCCAACAGCCATGTCGCTACTAAAGATACTAGGTAAAGTATCATCAATGTCAACAAGGACACAAGAAGCATACTGCTTAAGAGGGGTACGGACACCAGCCATAACAGGCGTTGGGATATTAATCTTAAACGTTGATATAGCGTCATAATATTTTTTAACATAACTCATTCTCCTTTCTTTTGGATATTTAGCAAATAGTGTAGCTGCAATCATCATGTACATAAACTGTGGTGTTTCATATACCACGTTTGTACTTCTATCTTGTACAAGATATTTGTCAATGACTTGTCTTAATCCTGCATAGGTAAAGTCATAATCTCTATTGTGATTTAACCAGTTCTCCATTCTATCAAAATCTTTTCTTTGATAACTTGTAAATATTTCTTTGTCGTATGATTCTAACTCTACAACTTTTTTTACATGATCGTAAAAGTGTGGGTGATCCCATAACTTACCAATAACTTGTTTTCTCAAACTGTATAATAGTAATCTGGATGCTACGTATGTGTAATTAGGGTAATTTAAATCTATTAGATCAGCAGCTGACTTAACTAGTATCTGTTGAATATCATCTGTAGTTATACCATCATAAAATTGTAAACCACTTTTCATTTCTACTTGTGATGATGAAACATTTGTTATATCTTCACAAGCATACTCAACCATTTCATGTATCTTTTCAATGTTAAGAGGTTCACTACCTCTACCGTTTCTTTTTTTGACGCTTATCGACTCGTTTCCCGTAACCATATTTTCCCCTAACAACGTTTGTATGAATTTAATTGAGTTATTGCTGATAAACCTGAATAGGTATTATCTGATATAATTTTTTGTACTTGTTCTTTTGTATTGCCGTTTACGATCATCTCGTTAATATCTTTTTCTTTCTGACCTTCTGGCCATATTACTATCATGTAGTCCTTATCTATCATCTTATACATTCTATCCACTATTTCTTTATTACGAGGTTCATTATCAAAGATAAAAACAACATCTTTTTTTTCAACAGGTAGTTGTAAATCAGCACCACCAGCTGCAATACAATTCTCAAGGAACAAACTGTCTAGTGGACCCTCTACTATGTATAATCTTCTATGTAGATTAATTCGTTCAAGGCCAAATATTTTTTGTTTGTTCTCTTGTAATTTTATTGTAAGATATTTAGGTTGTTCTTTACCAAATGCACGTCCTTGTAAAGCAAAGACTTCATTATTGACATCATAGAAAGGTATTATCAATCTAGGATGTTCGTACTTTTTATTTAGACTATCAAACGTCCCTGGACGTACCTTATTTACATACTCTTGGAACTTGTCGCAATAGTATAGTCTATCAAAATATTCAACAGGCAGTTGTCTGTTTAACAAGTACTGCTTTGCTGGGTGTTCGTCTTTTATTGTACTAAAGGCTGTAAGTCCTTGTAGGGGTGTAGATTTTAATTTTGTTTTAGTATCTGTTTTAAACTTATCAAACAGGCTTTGTTCACTTGTAGGTTTACTACCTTTATATCTTTCTAAAATGTATTGGTCATACAATGGCCGATCAACTAGTTTTATAAGATTAGCCAAATTGTGTGAAGCACTACAATTATGACATTTGAAAAACATATCATTCTTTACTCTATAAAGATATGCTCTTGCTTTCGTTTTAGACTTTTTAGAATCACCACAGACAGGACAACGAAAATTGAATAGATAATCTCTTTTCTTTTTAAATTGTTGTAGTCTGGGCTGTATCTTGCTGATGTAATTTAGATCAATGTAACCACTCATATAAAACAGTATATACTATATATACGTATTTGTCAAGCCACTATATGATCTTTATAACACTTAATATCTGAGGCATAGACAGCCCTAATACGATTGCTGCCCCTATGATGATCCATCTGTATTTCTCAAATACGCCGATCCTACCGTCTAAATTTGACGCTAAAGACTTAATTTCACACATTAAACGCTTTTCTGATAGTTCAACTTCTTCTTTTAAATTGACTACTGATTTGTTCAATCTACTATGTAAATCTTCAAATTTATTCTCACTTTCAACTCTACGATTCTCTAGTAAGTTGAATATTGCCTTGTCTATTTCTTCTTGTTTTGATAGTTTTTCTTCGTGTACAGCTAACATAGATTTTATGCTACCTGATATATCTGTTAACTTGTCTATAGCGTTATCTAGTTTTGTATTAACGCTAGCAACTTGTTGTACTTCGTTTTTTAATACTTGTATTTGTGTAAATAACTTTTGAGTATCGCCTTGATCTGCCATTAGAAAGTTCTATCTACCCATCGGTATAGTGATATCCATCCGTAAACTACAAATGCAACTGTTAAAATTAAAAAAATAGTTCCGTAATCCATATTTAATCCGTCTGTATGATTGTTATATTATTTTGGTCGGCACTATTACCAACGTCAATGTGTTGAGCTTCATTGTCTTGTAAAATCTGTATATCTGCTTCGCTACCAGTTTCAGTTTTTATGTAAGACCTATGACTGTCGTTATATCTATTTATAATTGTGTAATCTCCTGAGGTTGAAGCAGTTGCGTCAAATTCATTATTTAATGTAGAGTATCTACCAGTTCTTGTTTCTGAAGATGAGCCTGTAATTTCGTTTGATGATGTAATAGTTTGTGTAATATCACCAGTAGAGTAATTTAATTCTTCACCACTAGCAGTTACCAATGTTTCTGCTTCAGTATTATCAACCCATTCAGTACCACATGATGAGTTTGCTTTATCCCAATAGTAACCATACCAATCACAATCCCATTCATTATCTATATCTTTTAAAAATTGTTCTAGTTCGGGATCTATATCGTAATCATCTTCGTAAGTATATTCATCTTCCCAGTTGTCTTCAGCTTGTTCGTCTTCCCAACCTGCATAATACCAATCGTTTACTTTCTGCCAGTATATATCCCAATCGTCCCATGACCAATCTGTAATGTATTTGTCTTTTAAATCTTTTATCTTCCATGGTTTAGGTTGATCGGGACACATCTCCCAATTAGGATAAGTACCACACCAACCATATAACTTACCAAATATTTTTTTACTGACATCTGTCCAAGATGTTTCTGTAACCTTTAATGTCCAGTCATCTTTATAAAATTCGTTTAGATAATCAAGGTACTCTTGGTTACACCAAGAGGGATCATAACCATTGTAATCACAATAGTTTGATTGTGTTAATGTAGGAGGACCATTGTTGTTAATGTATTCTGCATTTGAATAGTAAGCGTCATCCATATAAAAATCTTCCCAAGTATAACCCTCTGATCCTGCCTCTGTTTCGTCTTTTGTTGTTTCAACCACATCAACTTCTTCAACTGTTGCATTGTAGGAAGTTAAACCATACTTCTCTAGTGTATCATTGTATGCCTCATCATAAGCATCCCAATCTACATTGTCCCAATCAATAGAATCCCAATCAATCGTATCGTATGAGCAACCTGACTCACAACCTATTGCTTCAAAGTATGCCTCGTCCATTTCAGCATACATTTTCTTAGCGTCATCCCAATCTATTTTCTTTTCACCATCTGCATCCCATACCGAAATCTCATTGTTCTCGTCTATAATATCCCATTCTTTTAAATCATCTTCCCATTGATCGTAATAAGAAGTATCAACCTCTGATTCTACAGCAGCCGTGTCTAATTCTTTTTCTTCTTGTGATTTTGTTTCTACAATTGAGTCTGTTTCACTAACTGACATATCAGTTTGTACAATTGCGTTACTGTCTTCTTGTACAGATACATCTTCATTAATTAACGCCTCTTCCATATCTTGTGCTTTAGATTCTTCTTTAGACATATCAGATTTTTTATCTACGTCACCAAAAGATTTAGATGTATCTTCTTTTATATCATCTTCTAACTGATTTAGTTCTATAATATCAGTTTTATTAGTTTCAATTTTAGGAGGTGTTGGTGTTAAATCATTTGATGTAACTCTTACGGAGTTATATACATTTGTTATAGTTTGAGAGCCAGCGTCTGTTGATACTGTTACTTGTCCTACTGCACCATTGCTATCTGGTAATAATGTTATTGTCGCTTGACCTGAAGTTTCAACTGTTGCTGAGAAGGCAGTACCTTGTACTGTAACTGTAGCAAACCCAGCAGTTATGTTAACTTCACCACCTAGATTGGATACACTTCCTGATTCATAGGTAAAAGAACCTACATTTACAGATACATTCATCGCTAACTCTATCGGCACAACCGAAGTATCAAAAGCAAATTCATCAATAATTAATTCTGTATTTGGTCCCATTGTAAATTTAGTATCGTCAAGGTAATGTATAATCATACCACCATCTTCACCTGTTTGAAGAAAGTCTTTCATCTGCAACTCATAACCCATGCCAGTTTTTTCAGTTGCACCATCTCTCTCGTTGAAAGTTGACCCCATAGAGCCTACAACTTCTCCTACTTTGGGACTTGTTATTTGAGCTGATGTGATACTAGTACAGAAAAGTACCAGTATTGATACTAGTAAAAAAATTCTTTGCATTTTAACAACCCGAATTTGTTAACTGAATGGTTGTGTCTGCCGTTTGATTACTTCTATTGTATGTGTAATTACAAGTGTCTGAGCCATCTTGGTCAACTAGTAAAGTGTAATCATAAATTGAATCACCATTTACTGTTAAGTTTGCTGTGTTGCCACCGTTTAATTGTATTAACTCTACAACTGCACCACTTGTGTACAGATAAACTTGGGCATTATTATTTCCACCATTTCCATAATATCTTAATGTGTTATTATTACCACTTGTTACAGTTTTCATATAATTGTTATCACCGTACTGTACCATTCTAACGTGAGAACCTACAGCGTCTGGATGAACATCTAAAACATTTGAGTCACCTATGACATCATGTACTTGATAATTGTCAGCACCGTGGCTAGACATATGTACTTGATTAGATGAACCAATAATATAAACATCTATTGTAGCACCCTCGTCACCAGTTGTGTCAGCAAATTGTCCGTGTGATTCTACATTAGGACCAATCATTATATTTGCTTTACTAGCGCCTACCATACCAGATGAGTTAGTGTTACCAAAAAACTCTACATCATTTGAGTTACCTGACATAAGAACATATAGAAAGTGTGAGTCACCTCTTAATTCTGCCCAAAAATCATTTGAGTCTCCTCTTATATCTAAATCTATGTGGGTATCTTGTACATCATCACTTGCACGACCTGAAATATCTACAATGTTTGATGAACCTATAACATCTATATCATAGTAATGACCATCTGCGTCTGTATCAGCTAAATCTATTCTTAATTTATTAGAATTACCAGTTGCAATGTAATCAAAGGTCATATTAGAACCTTTGTATTTCATATCATCGCTATCGTCTGTTGTGTTTGTGTTACCTAATTGTTTAATAATAAGTGTAAGATTAGCACCATCAATTACAAATGGAGCTGAGGTAGATATACCAAATGCGTTGCCTGTACCATCTTGTTTGATGAAAACAGAGCCGTCTTTGTTTTGATTATCCTGTTGAATATATACGCTATTGCCAGCCCAACAACTAGTTGTGATGGCTACCAGAGTCACCAGAATCATCATTATTAGTCTTATCATCTTGCTCCTCTACTTGTTTCCACGCCTCTTCTTCAGCGGCGTCTTTTAATTTTTCGTCTGCTACTTCGTTACTTTTTTTAGCTTTCTTTTCTTCAAGGTACATTTCATAAGTCTTTTCAACTTTTTCTTCACCTATATTAACTCTAATATCGTCAACGTAGTCTTTGATTGCAGGTACTTTTACCTTTGCTACGTCAAACTCCCATAAATCTTTTTCTGCACCATCATTAATTAAACTTACTACACCTGCTTCTATTGCTTTTCTAACTGCATATGTAACTGGTTCATTTCTTGCAACACCAGCTTCAATTTCTACGAGTAATGTATCAGCGTCAAAATATTTAAATACATCACCACCTGTTTCAGCTGATAATATAGTTTTTTCTATCGTTGTTGATATTACAACTTCGCCAGTTTGTACATTAACTAGTCTTAATATGATTGTAATAACATCTTGTCGCCATTGTTTGTGAGTTTGTATTCCCAATACTCTTGCACCTATACCACCTGTTTTAGTATTGCTATCATAACCTACAATACCACCTGTTATATAAGCGCCTGCAAACAATAAAGGTGGTAAAGGTTCTGCACCTTCACCATTCACTTGTTGTCTTGTAGACCTTATTAATTTTCTTTCTTGTAATAGACTTGGCAGACTTGTTCGTTCTACTACTCTAAACCATTTACCATTACCAGCGTCTTGTAAGGCCTTAATCAATAGTTGATAAGAACCTTGTGTAACTGCTGTTGACATTGAAGCAACATTATCACTTGGTTTCTTTTGACCTGTCATATCTGCAAAATCATATACTGCAATTATAACTGGTTCACCTTTTGGTGAATTAATTTCTGTTAAATCTTTATACTGAACAGCTTGATTTCTTACATCAAAATCTAAATCAGGTTTTGTGGCACAATTAGTTAAAAAAAGTGTTAGTAATAATAGACCGATTATCTTAAACATATTATGAGTTATCCTCTTTAGGCATTGTAAATGTTGTTACTGTACCATCTGATTCTGTAACTGTAACTACTACGTTACCTGTACCTGCTGGAGTTGTCCATGCAACAACTTCGCCACCAATTGGTGATGTAAATGTACCAGAGTCTTGTTGTAGACCATCTGTACCAAATACGTTGTCTGTAATTTGTTTTGCAAGTGCTGTGTAAAATCTTGCTTCTATATTTGCCTTAAATTTATTAATAGGCAATGCGTCTGTTTCAGCTTTTAAAGCTTTTGCGTCTGCTTTCTTTTGAGCCTCAATTGCATCCCTTCTAGTCTTTTCTATATTCTCAATCGTAAGGTAGTGTGATGACTTACCTACGCCTGAAAATGATGGACTTCCAAACTTAAAGTTTAATTCACTTGCGAATAGACTAGTATGGAGGAATAATGTGGCTATAATTGTGATTATTACTTTCATGGTCTCCCTCTTTTACTATACTATTATTTATAATAAATAGTCATTAAGGATTGAAATGATTAAAAAAAATAGTAAAATATGGTCTGTACTTGTAGTCTTTGGTTTATTATTGACTATTTACGTAACAAATCCCTCGTTGTTACAGTCAACTAAACTAAATGTATTTGACTCATATCAAAAATTCGGTACAAATTATCAGTCAAAAAGTTTAATCTTACTGGACATATCTGACGCAGCTCTAAAAAAACAAGGACAATGGCCTTGGAAAAGAGATGTACTCGGTCGTACTATTATCAATGCGTATAAGAATGGTGCAGCTTTGGTCGTTCTTCAAGTAGTATTTCCACACAAAGATAGACTAGGAGGTGATGATATGTTTTTAAAAATGATATCAAAATATCCTGTAATATTAACTGAAACAAATAAAGTAAAAAACCTAACAAGTATAGAAAGAAAAGCACTAGCAATAGGTAACGTATCTGTACCTATAGACATTGATGGTACTATTAGAAAATTACCATTAGATGGTTCTATACCAGAAGTTATATTAAAAGTAATAAAATTTAATAGTAAAAAAGATGGTGATATATGGGTAGATTTTAGACATAATATTCCTAGAATAGATTATGCTGATAAAGATTGGTCTGCTATGAAAGGTAAAATAGTTTTTATTGGTACAACTTTCAAAGGTTCTACTTATGTTCTTACTCCCAATGGTTTAAAAAATACACATGAAATAATGGCAATCAGTACAGAAAACTTATTGTCTAAAAAATTTATTGATAGGCCAGAATGGATATCATATGCTGAATTAGCACATATACTTTTAGGTGTTTTATTTTTTCTTATCTTAATACCAAGAGTTGGTGTTAAATGGTCTCTTATTTGGTATGCAATTTTTCTAACAGATTTATTTGCTTCTGCTGGATTTATGTTTTGGCAATATTCATATCTATATGATTGGTTTAGTCCTTTAGTAATATGTTCTATTGTGTGGGCCCACTTAACCTATTTAAATTATGCTAGAGAGAACAAATTAAGGTTGCAAATCAAAAAACAATTTGAACATTATCTCTCTCCAGATATGGTCAAACAATTACAAAATAATCCTTCATTGTTAAAATTAGGTGGTGAAACAAGAACATTAACATTTTTGTTTTCTGATATTAGAGGTTTTACTCCTATCTCTGAAAAATATAAAACTAATCCTCAAGGTCTTACATTAGTTATAAACAAGTTCTTAACACCAATGACTAACATTATAATGAAAAATGGTGGTACTATTGATAAGTATATGGGAGATTGTATTATGGCATTTTGGAATGCACCAATTGACGCACCAAATCACAAAGAAATGGCAATAAATTCTGCGTTAGAGATGATAGAAAAACTAAAAGAATTGAATAGTAATGACGGCTTTGGTGACGGCAATAAACTAAATATTGGAATAGGTATTAACTCAGGAGAAGCCGTGGTTGGAAATATGGGTAGTGAACAAAGATTTGATTATTCTGTTTTAGGTGACGCTGTAAATCTAGCAAGTAGATTAGAAGGCATATCTAAAAATTATGACGCAACCCTTGTAGTCGGCGAAGATACTTATCAAAGTATATCTCACAAATACAACTTTCAAAAATTAGATGATGTTCAAGTGAAAGGTAAATCAAATAAAGTAGCAATCTATACAGTTAGGGGAAGCAATGACTCAATTACAAAAAAAGAAACTACGAAAAAATTTGAAAAGATCAATTAGATATGATAAAACACTTAAACTATATTTACTGAATTTACAATGGTATCAAATAAGACTTCAAAAAGCAAGACGAAGAAGGCGAACACTTAAAAAATTGTTTATAATGAAACGATTAAGGGAATTAAATCTGTCGTTTAGAGCAGCTTAACTACTTTTTGTCGTTTAATTTATTGATGAGTTGAAATGCAACTTTAACTTTTTCCTCTAACACTTGTATAGTGGCGTGCATTTTTGCAAGCACTATCACTAACGTTATGAAACCTATAAAGACAGGCCATAATCTCATTAATTGTGCTGCGAAATCTAAATCCATAATTATCTTCCTTTTAATATACTAATATTTATAATTAGGATATTTTATGTTTTCTACAATAAAATTTGCAATTTCTCTGTGTCCATCTTCATTAGGATGATCGTCTTGCCATGAGATTATTAAACCTTTTTTCATCATCTCGGTAAAATTAGCCCCTAAAATATTATCGTGCATAGTATATCCATCAACATTTAATAAAGGCCAATCATATTGTTCAACACCTCTTACATATGTACGAAGGGTATTGGTAACTCCTGGCCATCCCATAAAATTTTTTATATGTGGAGTGTATTGTGTAAGTAAGTCTAATATCTTTCTCAAATCGGGAGATTTACTGCCTCTATACTTCTCTCTACTATCTCTAGGTTTACCTCTCGCAATTTCTCCTTCAGTAGGTTTCAACCCATGTAACATATTTTCAAATATATCGCCCATTTGAAAATGAAAGTAAGGTATATTATTATTCTCGCATAGATTTTGAAATGCTATATATGTTCTTAAAGACTTTCTTACAAAGTGTATTAGATCACCATCTTTGTCAACTCTCGTTGAACGCCAAGGTGACATGGTAAAAGTTGGTTCTTTAAATCCAGGACGCCAATGTTCTAAACGACCTTCTTCCCAATCTTTTCTATGTGATTGTGTCCAACCTGCAATTACTAAACCTATTTCGTCATTAGGTATTTGCATTATTGCGTCTTGTAAAGATGAATATATAAATGAATTACCAGAACCACCTCTTGCAAGGTTTATAACTTCCATGTTTAATTGTTTGCCTACGTGTTCAGGCCATTTAGGATAATCAAAATCTTTGTCTGGGTGAGCTGGTGAGTCAAACTCTTTTTCAGTACAACTATCGCCACTTACAATAAGTTTCTTCATAATATAATTTATATAAAATTTAATTCAATATTAATTTTGTAATATGTTTATTACCTAGTGAGTCTATTTCTACTTCAGCTGTAGATTTTAAGCATTGATACTTCACGGAGCTACCAATGTTCCTTTCAGCTATTCTTTTTCCTTTTAAACATATTGACATAGACTCTTGTATTCTATGTTCCTTAATTTCGTTATTTACAAACATGAGCAAAGCTACTACTGTTTCTACTATCATTCTTTTTAATGTGTACCGTTTCCGTTTTTATACACAATCTCCCTATTAGCATCCTTTAATTCTTCAATATCTATTAACATCTTTTCTACTTGTTTTTGTAAAAATTCAATGTTAACTTTGTTAGTCATATTCTGCTCAAGGTTGTTTTCTATTTTCTCCACAGACTTATATAAGTCCTCTATCAACATGTATTGCTCCGAGTCGGCAGGTAAAGTACCCATCTCTCCTCTTGGCCATTTGATTCTAAATTCTGTATTCTTTTCTAAATCAGCACCTATTCTTTCTACATGTTGATTTAAATCTTTTTCAGAAAGTGTAGATTTAGTTTCAAGCATTGTGATACGTTCTAACACTCCGAAGTAAGCCCATGCCCCTACAGCCACAGCAATAACTATGGAAATTAGGTTTTTCATTGGCATTGATATAGCAGTTGATTCTGATATATCTAATCTATTTCTGCTCATCTGTATCTTCTCCTTCGTAATACTCTTTATATTTATCTAGTAAGTCATTTGTGATCTTTAATTGATTACGGATTTGTGCAAAGTTTTTTGCTAGCAGTTCAAAATCTTTATCTGTAAGACCCCATAGTACAGGATCAATGCCTTGTTCTTCTAGTTTTTTAAACACTTCTTCAGCATTCTTACTAGTAATAATAATCCATCTTAAATTCTCTAACTCTAATGGTGTGGGTGTGTTCAGATTGAGTTTTTCTCTCGGAACTTCTTTCTTAAATATCTCTAAAGTTTTTACACCCGAACAACTAGTAAGGGACGTAAGAAGGATTAGCGATACTAGGACACTCACTATTAATTTCAGACTTCTTTGTAGCATTCTTTTCTTTTTCTGTTAATGGCGATCCACTTGCGATTTCTATACATCTCGTAGCAAGTGCTGACGCACCGTTTGTAATTCTTTCAATAGATTTTGTTTTAGCAATTGCAAGTTTGCCTACATCTCTATTCTTTTTGTTAAATCTTTTATCTAAATCTTCTAGGTCTTTCTTTAGTAAACCTACTAACTCGTTCATCTTCTTGTTAGCGTTTAGTATTTCTTCAAAATCTTTTTTCTGACTAGTGATTAGTTCTTGTTGATCAGCGACTGCTGACTCTAATTTGATTTGATTTGCTTTTAATATAGCATTATCTGATCTTAACTTCATCACGTAAATGCCAGCGCCGATAACGGCGCTAGCAAGGATTCCAATTAAAAATAATCTAATTCCTAACATGATTAAATAGTGTCTACCTCTTTGTGCCATATTGACCATGCACCCCAAGCGATAGCTGCCCATGCAGCTAACTTAACAAAAGGTCCACCTAGTATTATTAATACACCGAGTGCGATTAAACTTGCACCTGACCATGATGACATTTCTTTAACTCTATTTTTTAACCAATTAAACATAAGATTCTCCTTATTATTTGATTTTTGCGTTTCTTTTTCTATGACCATTCCAGGCAACAAAGCCACCTAGTCTTAACGACCAGTATGCTAAATAGTTCATAAAATAGAAACCGTTAACTTCAATATTAATATCTCTAAAGATTTGATCTGCTTTCTTTTGATCTACTAATAGAAGTTGGCCTTTCTTGTCTGCTGGTTTACAAGCAGAGTATTTGTACATATAATCATGTACAAGACCACCAATTAGTAACACGCCAACTGGTGAGAAAAAGGTTCTTAAAAATTTAGGTATACTTGCACCATCAAATGTAAATCCTTTTGGGATTACGTATTCAGTACCATTCAATGTATATTTAAAGTCTTTAATTATAACCCAATTTCTAGTGCCTAACAACCACATGATGATACCTTTCCAAAAACCTTTTGTTTTTGTAAGAATAGGTATAGGTTGTAGGTGTGGTAATTCTATATAAGAAAATTTGAGATTACTAGTTTTTCTTTTATCTAGCATGTTTATAGCAAATCCTATTATAACAAATAAGATTAGTAGTGACCATTGCCAAAACTTCATTGCTAATGCGATTAATAGTTCCATTATTTCTTCTCTTTCTTTTTACTTGCTGTGACCATAGGTTTAATTGTTCCTAATCCTGGTCCTTTCGCTGTTGCTGTTAATTGAGGCATTGTTGCAGTATATCTTCTATCTGGAGAAAATTGAGCACCACCTAATGATGACATAGGTTTTAATGTGTCAACAGGTCCTATAGCGAACCCTCTCATATACTCTCTTAATTCTTTATAAGTTTTCATACGTATTTTGATAGCAATTCTGAAGCAACTGTATTTCTAAACTCTTCCGATACTGTAGAATTAATCTGACCATCTACTACATATCTAAATGCTGTCATGCCAAATTCTTCAGAATACGTGCCTTTTTGTTTTTTTGATTTGATATTGTTTACTATAGGTTTAATTTGATTGTTTTCTATATCTTGGTTAGATTCAATCTTATTAATTAAATTTTCTAGTTCAACTTTATCGTAGTCTTCACGTCTTAATAGACTTGTTAAATCTTTCTTTTTTTTCTTTACATGTACACCAGGTTCTGCGTCTGGTGGCATTGCAAGATTTGATCCATCTCCTACAGCATTTGTAGGTGCGTCTTCTTCTATTGCTTTATCTATTGCTTTATCTACAGAAGCTGCAATATTTGTTTTACTCTTATAGTTTTGATATTCTTTATCTAACTTGTCTTTTCTTTTGACAAGCATATCTCTACCCACTACAGCATATCTTTTTGGGTCAGTTTGAATATCTTGTAATTCTTTTTTCTTTGCTTTATAATCGTCATCTGAGGTAACGCTTTCTCTAACAGGCATGCCTTTTTTAACCATACGTGATAACGCAAGACCTGATATAAAAGGTATCTTCTTTTTTCTTAAAGCGTCTAGCGCTCTATCAGGTATTCTGTCAAATATTTTTCTTAATTTATTTGCCTGATCTATTGAGATTGTTTTATCTTTTAGTCCTGCATATTGTCTTGCCAACATGTCTATTTGACTATCAGAAAATTCTCTTATAATTGATCTTACTTCTTTAAAAGTTTTCATTAAAATTTTATTCTCTCTATATTGTCCTCTGATACTATAATTTGTTTTTTAGTATCTTCATTTATAACATGATACAGATTTACACCAAATAGATTATCAAAAGGTTTCTGATTTTCAGTTGTATATACTACATCACCTACATCAGCAGTTTGAGCACCTTCTAAATCTTCTAATTTATCTATCATTAAAAATCTACCACCTGGTAGAAAGTCAAAACCTACAGACTCTTTTAAATCGTCATCAAAAGCAATCAAGTCGTTTTCAATAAGATGTTTGTATAAACCTCGTTCTAGTTCTACAGCGTTTACATCTTTGTTTTCTTTTATTAATAGAGCCAAAGCAGTTGCGTATGAAGCAAACTTTGTTTTACCACCTGGTAATAACCCTAATAATCTTTTTAAATTAAAGACAAATCTATGTAGTATTGTATAAGAATCTTTTTCTTTTGCTGATTTCAAAGTTTTAGCTTTTCTTAATACTTTACCGTTATCGTCTATAATACCTAACTTATAAGCGTCATGTTGTTTCCATGGTGTAACTAACATTTTAATCACTCTATAAGTTATTAATAAATCTATTGCTCTTCCCATTATAATCCCTCTAAACTTGCTAACAAAGTTTTGTTTATTTTGATATTAGGCAGTTCATCTGGCGTTGTTATATTTAAATACTGTAAGAAAGTTTTTAGTACTGACCAATACTCTCTTTCAATCTTAAATAATAATAATGTAGCCGCTGCCTCATTACCAAAAACATTTGTTAATACTATAATATGATTTAATACTAATCTTGTTTTCAGTTCGCCTGTGGTTTTATATTTACGAAATAGACGTTTAAGATATTTAAATCTTTTCACGTCTTCATAAAACTCCTGTTCCGTATCTAAATTAGGAACATTGTAGTTTTTTATAGCGTAAAATAACCAATTTTTCTTTGTTATCTTATCAAACATTAGCCAAGCTCTGCATAAACTTTAACAGCGCCGTTTTGTAATGTTTCGTAACTACCTTTTAGTTTTAACTCTTTGCCAACTTTATGACTAATTCCATCATCATTTATGTCAGAGCCGTCAGTATCTTTACCGAAACGACCACCATTAAATACTAAAGCACTTTCAAAAGTTCCCTTTTTATCATTAATTGTTATTGAGTCTTTTAACTGAACACCAATTGTTCTTAATCTAGTTTCTAATTGAGATAGAGCAGCCTCAGGCTGTATATACTCTTTATCAGCAATAGATCCAACAAAAGCATTCACTCTTTGTAAGATTGCAGGTTCATGTATATTGTGAGCACCCATTGATCCATCTTCTACTGAAGATTGATGAGGTGTTCCAACGCCCATAGTTCCGCCTTCTATTATGTGTTGTTTAAATGTTTTCATTTTTTTCCTCGTTTAACTTCGTCTTTTAATTTTTTAAAAGATTTACCTCCGTAGAGGTCTTCTTCTACATCTTTTACTTCATTCTCTTTTAGTTTTAAACTATTTGTTAGTTTATCAAACTGACTTTCATTTGGTGTATTGTCTGCCAGTTGTTCTAAAAAACCATCCCTATCTTGTTTCATTTGTTTTTCTCATTTAACAATTGAGCCTCCTCTTTAGGTTTAATATCTAATCCGCCTTTATCTACAGGTTCTTTAGCATGTGTGCCATCGTCTTTCCCATATTCAGCGTCAAACTTAATTAACTTTTCAACCTGTTGAAGAGCACCATGTACAGCATTCAAATTATTTTTCATCTGTGCAACTTCTTGTTCAATTGTTGTTATCTTGCTATTCATATCATTAAAAGATTTTTGTAATACAAATCTCTCTTTCATTAACGTTTGTGTAGTAATACCCATAATAATCCTCTATAATATATTAAGCAACAACGTATCCGTTACCAGCGATAACGTTCCATTTTGCATTTTTAAATAATAATGTAATTGTTTCACCTTCAGCATTTAAAGTAATTGTTGCGCCACCACGTAAGTTAGTAGGTGTAACTACAATGTTATTAGTTCCTGATGTTGAAATATTGATAATTGTTTTAACTTGACCGTCAGCACCATCTGCTAATGAAATAGCACCAGTTGCTGCTGTTGCGTTTACTTCAGTCACAGCAGTTGTTACATTTGCAACCTGCGATGAAGCGTCAGCAGTTATTGTTTGTGAAGTTTGTGCTAAACCTAACCAAGAAGGTATATTGTTAAACACATTCTCTGCTGATATTTTTTTATTGATTGGTGTACCTGACGGATCGTCAACTACATGGAACAAGTCAGCCGTAGCCAACGAGTCACCTAAATCGGTCAATGCCGTTATCTTTTTGTCTGCCATTTTTTTCTCCTGTTAACCCTTTCGGGAATGCTACTCTAGGTATTTGCCTAGATCAATTTGTTCATATAGTATATATAAGGGCACTTTGAGCACCCTTATATGATTTTGTTATTATGCTTTAACTGTAATAGTTCCAGCCGCTGTACCAATACTAGCTGCACTTGTGATAGTAGAGTTAGTAGTTGTACCTTTATCCTTAACAGTACCACCGTCAAGGTTCATAGCATTAGCACCAATGCTTAAAACATCATTTGCTGCTGTTGCTGCTGAAGCTGCGCTTACTACTGAAGTAAAGACTAGTTCGTTTGATCCTGTACCACTAGCATATTGCAAGTTGTATGGTCCACGACCTGAGCCTGAACCTGCGTTGTTGTTTTGTACAGCCACATAAGGTGTACTAGTAACATCAACCGCTTCGTTAAATCTTACTCTAACAGACAAGTTGTATCCTGCTGATACGTCTGCTTGTGCTGAAGTTGTAATCCATTCAATTTCTGTAATATTTGCTGAACCCATATTTGTAGCTAATCCACCGATTGCTACTAATACTTCGGGTGTTGCACTTGCATTGTCATTGCCTGACAATACTGAGCCTGCTTCTCTTACCCAACCTGAAGCGTTTGCAAAAACTTCTTTTTTTTCAGCTGTTGTAAGATTTTTAGGCTTTATATCGTTTCCCCATAAAGACATATATCTCTCCTTAAATTAATTATTGTTATATAACTATACTATTTATAAGATTAAAAGCCTAGTCTTTTGAGTTGGGCGATAGTTTTTGATGTGTTTGTGTGATGTATGCCAGTACCCCCAGCATTAATAAATTCTCTTATGTTCTTCTCGTAATCGTCAATAAGAATAGACGGATTACCTTTTTTAGCAAAGAGTTTCTTTTCTTTTCTTCTTACAAGATTTATCTTTGATTTGTTAGATATACCTGCATTTTTTCTTAACCATTGTGTCTTACCAGATATACAGTTAGGGTCATAAGACTCTTCTACGTATGCTGATAGTATATGAGGATCAAATTTTGATATGTAAGACCATAGTTGTCTGCCACCAGACATCCAAGGTAGTGTTGACCAAAAGTCTTTTTTCTTTTTGATATGCGACCACTTCTCTCTACTTGATGGTATGTTCATCCATTTTTGTATTGACATACCTGTAGTTTTCTGAGCACCTGTTTTAAAGTCTGCTAGAACGCCATCCATGTCGCAATATATGATAGGTTTACTCATAGTGTTTCCTTATACTATTATACTATCATATAATAGTGCCTTTGTCAATTGACAAAATGTCGCATTTAGATAGGCCTTGATGATGGTTCTACGTCAATCATAGCAACGTCTTTACCTGTTGCAGTTTTTCCTTTATCACCAGCCTTAACTAACTTTTGTTCTTTTCTTAACTGGTCAAACGATTTCTTTTGATCTGTCTTCTTCATAGCAGCGTCTTTTTTATCTTGGTTTATTTTCTCACCATGATCGTCCTGAGTTATTGCTTCATTTTTTGGTACACAGTTAGGGACTTGTTTGCCACCTTTCATTTTAGTACCAACTTGTTTATGAGAATCCCAACATGCTTCATCTACATTGTCTTCTTTCATTGCTTTAGAGATTGCTTTTCTTCTCTTATGTAAAAACTTATCAGATGAATCAGTATCGCCATCGTTGTCAATGTCTTTATCTTTTCTATCGTCAAACTTTTTCTTAACAGCGTCTTTGTTAACTGGATCCATTCCTTCACTTACAATTCTGACAGCTGCGTCTGCAAGTGAACCTGGTTTAGTTTCAAGGTATTTTCTATCTACTGTTAATTTAGTATCTGTTATTGGTTTTGTTATTGAAGACTGTTCAGAAGCAATTTTATTAATTTTTTCCTCTAAGCTGTCTTTTCTTGTATCAAAATATTTTTTATTCATTACTTTTTGCTCCTTACTTTTGCTGCTAAATCTTTATCTGCTTTACCCCAAGTACCAGATGATTTAGTTACGAAACTGTTTACTCTTGCCATAGCCCATTGTTGAGGTGTAGTACCTGGTCTATGACCACCCTTCCATGCAGCCATGCCTCTATCATATACTTTTTTTAGTATTGAATATGACATACCTGTTTTTTCTGCTTTGTTTTTTACAGCAGTGATTGCCTCAATCAAAGCTTTTGCAGGATGTAATTGTTCGTTTCTAGTTTTCTTTTTTATTTGATCCATTTTCATTTGTATGTTCTCTATGTCATTTTTAGTTATAGCCATAGGTGTCTTATCTTTAGGTTCACCTGGATCTAAATCTTTTAACTTTGTTTGTAAAGCCATTTGACGTGTTCTTAATTTTGCAGTATTCTCAGCGTCTTTAGAAGCATCCTCAATTAGTTTTCCAAGATGAGGTACGTTAGCATGTTTGATTGCCAATTGAGTTGGTATATCTAAATCCTTTATCATCTTTCTAATTGCAGGTGTAATATCAGAAGCCTTTTTACCTTGCCATACTTTTTTAATATTTGCAATTTGTGTAGGGTTCATTTTACTTCTTAAATAATCACCCACATCTTCTTTCTGCATTCCTTTTATATCAGGACTGTTATCAGATTTAAACTTGATGTTACCTCTTAATGTATCTTGTGTGACAGATACTTCGGTGTTACCTTGTGATCTTAAATCTTTTGCTCTTTGTTCAGCAGAGTCTTTTGTTTTAAAAGGTGACGCATATCTTTTGCCATCTTTACCTCTCCACCTTGCAACGTGAACAACAGTAAACTCGTTTAGGGATTCATAATCCCAAGTACTTCTATATCTTGTTACCATTTTTTACAACTCCAATATCTTGCTTTCCATTTAGGTCCTGGATTATCGCAATTATGTCTTGCTCTAAAGCTTCTTCTTCTTGCAGGATTGTCTGCTTTAATTTCCATATTAGGATCACCAAATGATACTTTGACTATGTTGTCATTAGGGCCCTTTGTATAAACGTAAAACTTTTTAGAACCACCTCTAACAGGTTTGTTCAAAGTAACTTGTTTACCTTGATGTTCCGCTTCTGTAATTTGTGATGGGAAGATTCCCCACTCGTCTGCTTCTTCTTTCATAAAGTCTTTAAACGTTAACTTAAAGCCTTCAGTAGCGCCTAAATCTTTTCTCATTTCTGCTTTAGATTTATTGTGCTTTCTTTGAAATTCCTCTGGATCTAAACCGCCTTCTTCCTTAGATTTAAGGTCTATTGCGATCTCTTTCATTCTTCCTTCTTGCATATTACTATTGGTGTCAATCACTTTATTGAACATTTTATTATATGTTTCTTCAACTTTAGATTGCCACTCTTCCCCATATCTTTCCTTATATTTATTAATAGTTTCTTCTTTACTTGCCCATTCTTCTATATCTTTTAACTCAACCTTCTTATTCATTGGTTTCATGTCCTTATCTGCGTTTACATTGATTAAATTATCACTATGTTTACTTGGACTATAAGAACCACCTTGATACTTAGGATTGTAGTGTTTTTCACCTGGTGTTATTGAAGATGTATATTTTGCCCAATCATGCCCTATTTCATAGGCTTCTGGTATACCATCAGTATTAAATTCTGTGCCTCTTTTTTCAGGCTCTTTTTCACTTCTTGTCTTCAATTCTCCATACATCTGTTTAAAACGTTTTGTATGTTTACTAGGTTTAGTTTTTGCTACTTTGTCAGCAGGCGATTGTTTGTAAGCAGACTTATCACTATCTGATTTATTACCTTGTTTTTCTAGGTGTTTGTCATGTGATTTCTTTTCTTTGTCTGATAGACCTGCGACATATTTTTTAGGTTGATCTGTTTCTTTATCATACGCTAATTTTCTTTTTTCTTTTAAGTTCATTGATCGTTCTTCTAATTTGACTGGATAGACAGGTGTTTCCATAATGTTATAAAGCCATGCTTTATGCAATTTCATATCCTCGTCTTCCAAGGTAACATAGTTAGTACCTCGTCTTATTATGACACCAGTTACATTAGTTTCCATATCATCAACAATATCACCTACGTCATATAAATGTTCCGATATGTATTTGTCCCTTAATGTCATCTTATCTAACTCCTCTTTTGTTGAGGCAGTTATAAATGGTTTAAATCTAAATGCACCTGAAGATGTATAGTCCATACTTGCGGCTAACATCATTCCTTTTCTTACATTTCTAAATAAGTCTTGTGCATTTTTTGAGTTAGCAAAACTAGATGGCAAACCTTTTTTAAAAGTTGCAAAGTCTTTTGACTTAGCAGCCGATCTCATTTTACTGGCACTCATTCCCGTAGCACCTTCAGCGTCTGGATCTCTTTCTCCTGCTGAGGCTACATTTATACTATCAAAGTCATATAGACCATGGCGGCTTTTAACGCCGTTGTATTTATTTAAGATAGTATCAAATTCTCTTACTCTATCACTACCTGCAACCATTGTTACGTTTGAATAACCTTTTTTGTATAGGTCTGTTGCAATATCTAAAATCATATTAGAAGGATTAACCATTATACTTCTAGCATGTCTAGGAAACATTTGTTTCATTGTTGTAAGTTTAGTTCTAAACGGTAGTGGATTTTTAGATGTATCTTCAGATTTACTTAAATAGATTCTGTAGTCATCTGTTCTTTGTTGTGCCACTTTATTAATAAGTTTTTCGTGTCCTATTGTAGGTGGATTAAAACGGCCAAAGGTAAATGCTATTGATCTACCTTTGGCCTCTTTTATATTAGATAACGATTTTAGTTCAGCTGGTGTAATCTTACCATCTTCCATGATCTCGTTCAACTTTTTGAAAAATTTGAGATAATGATACTTTTCTAACATTTTATAAATCACATTTTTCGGAAGTCGGTTTTTCACACCAAACTTTCTAATCTCGTCTGGCGACATATCTTTACTAAAAGCGTCCTTTCGGTCGTTAATAGTCTTGTCACCAATATCAATTAGAGTGTTAATAGAATCTTTAATTTCATCTAGCTTTTTAGAAACTAAACTTGACAAGTTATCAATATCGGAGCTTGTCAGGTCTTTTAGTTCTTCATAATCAATCATGTCCCTTACGAGTTCACCTTTAACAACATCTATTTCAGAAACACGCTTCTGAAAATCCGTAACGTATTTTTCGGGTTCAAAGGTGCCTGGTTCTGGTTTTCTGATCCACTTGTTAGTGTCTATATCAAAAGTACCATCAGCCATGTCCCTTGCCTTATTAAATGTTACAGGATTAATTATGGAAAAGTAGTTGATAGGATGCTCTGTGCCTGGTATATTTTTACCATTTATCTGTCCTTGATATTCTCTAATCTCATCATGTACCTTTTCTTGTTCTGCTTCTGAACCAGGTATATCAAATAAGATATTAATATCTAGGTCGGCATCGGCCCTATATTGTTTTGTAAGTATTGAACCTATTAAGGTATACTTAACTACTTTACCAAATTTTTCAAATGTCTTTATACCATCAAGCACCATTTTCTTAACTGATGGTTTTAATTCTGGATTAGGTGTATCTGCTTTTGTAAATACGCCTGGTGCATATGTCTTTCTAGGTATGTCTATAATACTCTCACTAAAAGACTTTCTGTTTAAATTAATTTTAGGATAGATTTCTTGTGCCATCTTAACACCTGCCTTGTGATCTGAAGGATAATGCCAACCTGCATATACTCTTCCCATACCACATTCATCAGCAGCGTCAATCAAGCCTTCTCTATGTTCAGGATACTTTTCTGCATAGTATTCACCAATCAATCTACTTTGTAAACTGTGACCACTAGGGTATGCTGGCGTCTTCATACTATCACTAACAAGTGGCATACTATTAAAATCTAATTTCATTGAGTCTGCAAGGTGATATGGTCTTGCTCTTTCAAACTTATTCTTAAATTTTCTAGCAATAGCTGCACCTGTTTCAGCAATCTTATCTGTATCAGTATTATCTATATCTAAATTGTTTTCTTTTAGATATTTTTCTATTGCATATTCTGATTTAGGATCATGGTTTTTTACTGATTGTTCAATCGCTTCATTTCTTTGTTTGAACATACCTTGCATTGCTGTCATCTCAGCCTTTGTTGCTGTAGATGTATTAGTGCTAGGTTTAGAACAAGACAATTCGTCTATGTTACCTGTGTAATTCTTAATAGGTTTTTCTTCTACCTTTGCGTGTCTTAAATTTTCTATGTCTGTAAAATCTTTAAACTTCATCTTTTACGAGCCTCTAATTCTTTTTTCATCCATTGTTTGGCCTTATAATTTTGTACTGGTGATGTAATATATCTTCGTACTAGTTTGCCAATTCTGTTCATTGTAAGAGTGACTAACTCTAAATCAGATTTATTGTTATCTACAACAATAAAATTACTCATACCAAACAGTCTTTGAAACTTACCAATGTTATTCTGTACACTTTCCCAACTAGACTTTGTAATATATTGTGGAATAGTTCTCTCACGTCTAGCGTTTCGTGCCACTGCTACATCTAAAGTTGTGTTCACAAATACCATATAACAATCATAACCCATTTGTTTCAACATGTTATGGTTTCTAGCAATGACATCATAATCTCTACCTGTACTGTCAATTACTAAACCAAGTCTGCCTTGTACATATTTATCTAATTGGGACACAGCAGTTAATTTAGCTCTTTGTCTAATTATATTTCTAAAATATTGTTCTTCATCTGGCATAGATAAAGATAAATTTGCTGTCTTTAAATTTCTTTCAAAAGTTACATCTGAATTAACTACTTTTAATCCTGTACCTGAAAAGGCACTAGCAGTTACAAACGTTTTACCTGAACCAGGACCCCCAGCTAAAAAGAAAGCTTTGAATATACCTGGGTCGTAAACGCCTTCAGATAAATGTTGTATAAAACTATTGACTGCCATCTTCTATCTTTCTTATAATTTCTTTTGCTGTATCTTCAGGTGAGCCACCCTCAGCACTTATGCTAATAAAGTTATCTTTTTTTCTAAAGTATTCTACAACAGGACCTGTTTCTTTTTTGTATAATTCTATTCTGTTACCTATAATTTCTTCCGTATCATCTGCTCTTCCTCTTGCAAGTAATCTACGTAATACTTCTTCTCTACTGACATCTAAAAATACTGCGTAATCGTAACCTACTTCGTTTTTTTCCATGTCTTCAACTTGTTTCATGTATCTAGGCCAACCATCTAATACGTAACCTTTTGGCGATTCATCTACTTTATTTATTATTAACTCTAATACTATATCGTTAGGAACAAACTCGCCTCTATCAATAATACTTTTTGCAATCTTGCCTATTTCTGATCCTTTTTCTACTTCTTTTCTCAACATACCACCTGGGTAAATGTGAGTAATATCGTATTCTTTAACAAGATATTCTGTATAGGTTGACTTACCTGAACCTGGTCCACCTAACATAATAATTCTTTTACGGCCCATTGCCTCAAATATAAAATCTCTAAAACTTTTCATCCTTTTATCCAGTTCTTAGCAAGTGTAAAGTTAGCAGTACTAAACTCTAATCTATCTACTAGTTTTACTGCATTGCCCATTCTATCTACAGCAACATAGCCTTCAGGATTAGTTACTACGAACCCATTACCTTTTTGTAAAAACGTTCCCATTGATTTAATTTGATTCATTTTACTAACTAGAAAGTTTTTTACTTTTTGTAAAGTTATGTAACTAGCAATTGCAAAGTAAATATCATTATCATTGTTATCAATAAATCTTAAGCCTTCATTTTTTATTTGTTGATATTTCTTTTTAGCATTTTCAGTTTTTCTTTTTGAAACCTCATCATCTAATACTTTAGCGTAATATGTTTTAAATTCTGATTGTAATTTTTTAACATTCTGTATATTTTGTCCTGCTCTTATTTGTGTATTGAAAAATATTTTTAATCTAGCACCTACAGATAACAAATTGGTTTGTCTTTTTAATAAGTCTAGTACTCTTTTACCTTTTGTTATTGATCCCATTGCCATTCTTAACATACTATCATATTGAGCGCTTTCTGTTGTTGTAAATGTAGCAACACCAGATGAATCTTTATAACTTGCGTCATCAAAAAATACTGCTGGCGTCTTTGCAAAACGATTTACATTGACGCCAAAGCTTGCTTTCAGATTAGCCATCTTTTTTCCTGTGTAACTAGTGTGAAAGATGATACCTAATTTAGCTCTTTTAATTTTTTTAGCAAGATCAGTATTTTCTGGTACGGCATAAGTTATAGTATTAGGTGTAAACGCAATAGCATCCTCACCTCGTATAGATACCGACTTCAAGTCTGCTGGTGTAAATAACAAGTCACCTTGTACGACACCACGTATACCAAGTTTTGGTAATT
>Ga0257110_1000221_pt1 | contig 29487 bp, 23 predicted proteins | sample LP_taG_7_FD_190184 | JGI IMG/M metagenome (GOLD analysis project Ga0257110, IMG submission 190184) | Marine microbial communities from Northeast Subartic Pacific Ocean, Canada - LP_J_2015_P26_10m | ecosystem: Environmental > Aquatic > Marine > Oceanic | place: Canada: Northeast Subartic Pacific...
TTCTAGAAATGGAGAAAGTAATATTTCCTTGGATTATTTGAAAAAATGTGATCATTATCATAAAAATTGGTTAACAAATGAAAAAACACCTGTTTTAACATTAGATGTAAACACAGACGTGAATGTATCTATTTCAAATGATCTTCACATTCAGTCTTGGTTAAACAAAGCAGTTCAATTTATTGAAATGCTTAGTAAAAATATGGTTCAAGAAAAACAACCCGTGGTAAATAGTTTTGCTTAATTTGATGGTTTTATGTCTTTATATTCTTGAGAATCGAAATAATTGTTTATTTCTTTTTCTTCAATACCATTATTACTCATGTTCTGTCTAATCGCCCCTTCGGGTTGTCCTATTTTTTTCATTGTATTATATGTTTTATATTTTGATTCTGTAGGTTTTCCTTCTTCTTGAACTTTTTCTACTTTTTCTTCTTGGACTTCTTCTCTTCGTAGTGCTATAGCTTTGAAAAGCTCTTCCATCATTTTTTCTTTATTAGTAAGTTCTTTCACAATAGGTTTTCTCGGTTTATTAGTCCCACTTTTTAAAGGTTTTGGATCTGGTCCTGTATCAGATTTTTGAGTTTCACTCTTATCATTTGTTTGAGCTGCAGTCTTGATCGATTCTATTTTTTTAGGTTCTGGTGCTGGTGCTGGTGCTGACTTACTATTATTTTGTTGTGCTGGTGCTGACCCAGTATCATTTTGTTGTGCTGGAGAACTAGTTTCAGACATTGCGTTTCCTTTAGAAACAACATATTTACCATCTTTAAACTCTACATTAAACTGATTATTATCGATAATAATAGAACTTTTTTGAATTCTATTATTTGTAAATTCAATAAAGGGTATTTGAACACTTGTCATTTACATTATAATGATAAAAGAATTATATCATTTTACTATAATGAACCATATTTTTGAAACATGGATGATTGTATACTGTGAAAACGTAGAACGTGTTAAATATTATAATCGTATTAATAAAAATATAAGAACAAATTTATTTCCTGCTATTGATTCTATTAAATATTATGATAAATATGCGGATATAGCAATTGGAAAAAACTATTGTAATCTTTATTATAAAAAGATGTGTGATTCTAAACCTGGAAAATTAGGGTGTAACCTTTCTCATCAAATGTTATTGGAAATGATAGTAAAAGAATCCACTAGTGATTGGAATTTAATATTAGAAGATGATGTTTTTATTAATAATGATCATTTTTTTAAAGAAGTTGATACAATATTAGAAAAAGCGATAGAAAATAAAAGTTATTTTGTTCAATTATACACACATCCTAAATTTTATCCAATGCAAACAAAAAAACCAAGAATATATAAAAATCTTTATAAAATGACGTTTCAGTGGGGTACGTGTGCTTATCTTATTCATAAGAGTGTGATAAATGACTTTATAGATTGTTTTCCATTGCGTGATAATATTGATATTGAATATGGTAGAAAAATAAAAGATTGGAATTCTCTTTGTTGGTTAAATAATGGTATAGAAACCCAAGGCTCTATTGATAGTAATGATAATACCAGTCAATTAGGCTCACTTATTAATCATTAATAGTTACATATTTTTGATATATGTAATTATTTATCGTTTTGATTTTCTCATTTTTCTACGTACTTTTCTTGTTTTCTTTGCTGCTTTGCTGCGTTTTGCTTTAGAAGCCTTCTTTTTTCGATATGTTTTACGCTTTTTACCACCTAAGTTATCAAAAGGATTGGTGCTATTGCTTTGGTTATTTCCTTGGGGTCCTCCTCTTGGTATTTGTGCTGATGTTCCTAATGATTCGACATTACCATCCTCATTACCTACAGCTTCTTTTTTTTCTTTTATATCTTGTTCTGTAAGTTGTTTAATAACTTTTTCAGCTGTTTTACCTGCTTCTTTCATATCTTGCAAAGCTTTATTATCAAATACATATTCATTGTTTTCAATTATAATAGCACTTGAAACTGGGTCTCCAATTTGAGGTACAAATTGCACGCGTCCTTTACCTTTCATTTTTTCATCAACAATATCATAACCAAAGACAATTTGTAAAGACTGTTTAAATTTATTCGCAAATTTTAAATTATTTAGGCCATCCGGTAATAATGCTCCCAATTCTTCACTTAAAACTTTTGTTAAACGATCTCTTTTTTCTGCATTTTTTGCTGCTGCTACTTTTACCATTGATTGTTGTGTTAATTCGAACACAGGAATGATTTTGTCTGCGTCGACAACTGGTTCTACATTGTTTGTTATAGATGAAATTTCTTTAATATTGGCGTTACCTCGTCCAATACTGGAACGTTCAAAAGTAGCAGCATAATAGGTTGAGTTTTTCATTGCTGTTAAATTTTTATTAAAGTCTGCGCCACTACTACCACCACTGCCTGTTCCAATAAAAATCAATCTGTTTCCACCTTCTAACTCATCGTCTCCCATACCCTTGTCTTTTACTGATTTTATTTCGCCTTCACGTTTAACTTTTGTTTCTTTTTGCTTGTTCTCAGCATCTGCCTTTTCAGCAGTATCAATTGCTGTTTTTAAATCACCACGTCTGTTATCGTCAAGTCTGTTAATATTTTTAGCATTTATTTCTCCATATGTGCCTATGATTTTATTTTTCTCTCCATCACTTAAATTAGAAAATCGTCTAGATAGATTTTTGTCCAACATTCCCATATTTAAATAATTTATATATAATAGCAATAAATTATTTATCGAGATATGTTAAGTATGGTATCTTTTTCAAGAAGTAAAAATTATACCTTTTGGATTAAATTAGCAACCGTAATATTAATGTTAATTGTGTGCTATGCATTTTACACAATGATCGTTCGCTATTTAAAATGGAAAAGTTCTCAATTGCCTAAAGAACAATTTATAGGAGAATTGTTCGATAAAAATACAAATATTGGGATAGTATCTATGATAAAAGACCCCAAAAATATAGAAACATGGCTAAAAACGCATAAAGATATGGGAATCAAACATTTTTATATTCGTTTAGAGGAAACCCCTAAATTGCAAGAATATTTAGAAAAAAGAGAGGATGTTACAATACAACTTGGACAACCTACAGGTGTAAATGAATACAATGAAATACAAGTACGTCAAAACAAATGGGTAAATGAAGTCTTACGCACAGCAGAAACAGATGGTAGAGGTATAAAATGGTTAATTCATATAGATGGAGACGAATTATTGCACGGAGATTTAAGCGAAGTCCAAGACCTACCAGAAGAAGTGCGTACATTCTGGATGGTAAATAAAGAAGCTAAATTCAATCGTATTCCAAAAAAAGAAGACAGTTGTTTTAATGCATCAAAAATGGCTGATTGTGATAAAAAAATTGGTAGTTGCGTTAGTTATGCTAATGGAAAGGGGGGAGGTAGAGTAGCAAAAGATGTTGTAGCAATAGGTCCACATCGAATGAAATCGACTTTAGAGAAAAATGGAGGTCGAAAAATAAAAAAACTGGTTGTCCATCATTATGAGAGCTGTGACTTTGATATATATAAAAAGAAATTTAAACAATTGTCTGTCCAAGATAAAAAACTAGATACACCATTTTCATATTATAATGAATCAATTGAAGCTGCTAAATCAGAAAATGATGATGAATTATATAAAGTATATGAAAAATATCGTTTAGACAAATAATTTCTCTTATTAAACTATAATTATGCCTTTTCACCCAGAATCTTTAATTTTTATAAGACATACTGAAAAAGAAAAGGGACAATTTTTACCAATAGAATTTGTTCGTAAAGGTTATTTTGTAAAAACATATAAACATGGTTACAAACAAGTAAAAGCAGTTTTAGAACAACATGTAGATAATTCTACAGTATTGATGAAAAAAAATAATGATATATATCATCCATTTTTGGTTGATGAAAAACAGCCTATTTTGGTTGAAAATATGACTTCACATATTGATATTAACCTTAAAATGTCTTTACCTGAAAAAACTTTAGACGACATGGTATTATTAACTGCAGAACTAGTAGAAAATTTAGAAAAAACAGAAGTTCAAAGTATTAATCGTTTAATAACAATTGTACTTGAAGGCGATAATGATACATATGGTATTATGAGTCCAGATTTAATTTATGAATCTTTTAGCAAATTAGAATTATCTAAAATGGATATAGACGATGATTTAATTCGTTCAATAGAACCTATTCTTATGGATACTTTAATTGTAAAGTAAAAAATTTGTATTTAAGAAAATATACATATTTTTTATAAGGATGCCTCCCTTTGACTTTAGTGCAACTCCTGAATTACGCGTAGCTGTGAATGCCTGGATTTCTGATCCAGTTGCCGCAGAAGCCGAATATGGCCACATTAGTGGATGGGACACAAGTGCCATCGACAATATGTCGGGACTTTTTCAAGATAAAGAAACTTTTAACGACGATATTAGTCAATGGAACACAAGTAATGTTATAAGTATGGCTGATATGTTTAATGGTGCTGAAGCTTTTAACCAAGATATTAGTGGTTGGAATACCAACAACGTTACCAATATGGGATGGATGTTTAAAAACGCCTCATTATTTGATCAAGATATTAGAAAATGGGATGTAAGTAAGGTACAAACATTTACAAATATGTTTGCTGGAGATGTAGCATTCCAAGATACATATGGTATTCCTGATACACCCGTTTCTGTTTTCTTTACTCAATTTGATAGTGATGGATTAAAAGCTGCTGTAGCAGAACATTTCCAAGATGTTGGTGCTGCTCAAGCAAAATATGGTAAATTAACAAAATATGATACATCTTTAGTAACAGATATGTCTATGTTGTTTAGAGATAGAGCAACATTTAATTTAGATATTTCTGGCTGGAATACAGCCAATGTAACACAATTTGAAAGCATGTTTAATGGTGCTGAAGCATTTAACCAAGATATCGGAGATTGGGATGTAAGTAAAGCAAAACATATGGAATATATGTTTAAGGATGCGAAAGCATTTAACCAAAATATTGCCGGAGAACTAATTGCAGGAATTCCCGGTTCAGAAGGTACTGAACATACCTATGTTTTACAAAGAAATGATACATATGGTGATGGTGGATTAGCATATAAAGTTATTGATCAAACCGATGGTACAGTACAAGATTTTCCCAAGACCAAGACTGGATATGGCTCATCAGCGACGGATAATATTATATTCAAAGAAGGACACGGGTACGATATTGAATATTCCTCCGACCCTTGGGGTTTCGAAATTTCCTTTTCTTTAACTGATGATAATGGACAAGTGTTGATGTCTAGTGTGAGTAGTGTTTCATCTTCAGTTCCTCGTGATCACGTTGCCGGCGGAATTGGTGGAGTGATGGCCAACAACACCACGTTCAATACCACATTAGCTATTGCGATTGAAACACCTACTGTACCACCAGCTGAGATCTACAAATGGAACACTTCAAATGTAGAAACAATCAATAATATGTTTGATGGTGCAATTGCGTTTAACCAAAGTATTGGTGTATGGAACGTATCCAGCGTTAAAGTAATGAACAATATGTTAGACGGTGCAATCGCATTTAATCAAGAAATTCGTTCATGGACTTTAAATGATGACGCCAATGTTGATGGTGGATGTTATACTGAGTTATTTAAGGGTGCTACTGATTTCCACACAGCATTTGGAACCAATGATACAACAGGTCGTGATTTTTTTACTCAAACAAAAGCCGAATTAAAGGCTGCTACACTTGAATTTAATCAATTTGAAAATGGTGAAACTGGTGGATATGATGATAGTGATCTTGTCGCAAATATTACCTCTGTTAACAGCACTACCGGTCTCGATACTACATTAAACTCTGACGGAAGTGTCGAGATCATTAAATCCTCAGACGATTCGGGTTTTGCGTATTGCACTTTAGGACAAAATAATTTTTTACCAATTTCTACTAATGATAGTCAAGTAATTACGGTTGATATTACGTGCACAGAACACGCTGGTCAAACTTTTATCTTTAAAATAGGAAATTCAGAGAATTCTTTAGGAGAAGACGGCTACGCCACCCACAATGGTACCGGTCTAGAAACATTAACTTTTGATTTTTCAGGTAAAGATTTAACTGGTTTTGACACATTATATATCTACCCTTGGGTTGGCTTCACTCTTAACGGGACTGCAGTTGTAAGTAATATTAAAAGAGTAATTAAGCAAGAAGTATCATATGATGCCGCCAAAGAAGCCGCTGCCGAAGCCAAATATGGTTTATTTAGCAATCTTTATACTAAGTCTGATGATATGAGTGGTATTTTTGCTGAAAACGCAACTTTTAATCGTTCTATCGCTACTTGGAACAATTTAGACAAAGTAACAACCATTGAGGGTTTGTTCGAAAATGCTGTCGCATATAATAAAGTACTACGAACACAAGGAACTGATGCTGCCTTTAAATTGAAGGTACCTCAAAGTTATATAACTTCATTTACCAACTCTGGTTTTCCAATTGAGGGTGAATATTTAACTATAAATCCAGTAACCGGCGATTTTATGGGTCTAGTAGCTGAAGCAGATGCTACAGAATTTGTTCAAGTACAATCTAGTTCAAGAAGTGATGGTGCATATGTAATTAAAGCAAAAAATGAATCAAAATATTTGCGTTCTTTTGGAGACTGTATTACAGTTGGGGATGTTGATGGTTCAGACGTTAATGGTGATTGGGCTCTCACTCAATTATTATGTTATACTGCTGATGATATTAACACATTGGTCACATTAGCTGATGGTATAACACTAGGATATGACTTAGGGGTGGGTAGTGATAATATAACTGTCGAACAAAGTAGTTTTGCTACCGTTGGCTTCCGCGTTCTGCCTCTTGTAGCAAACGTGAAAAAATTATTCAAGGGTGCTTCTTCCTACAATCAACCATTTGATTTGAACAATTATCCTCTTGTAACTGATCTTACTAGTGTATTTGAAGGGGCAACTGCTTTCGATCAAGATATTTCTAGTTGGGTTACAAGTTCTGTTACCAATATGAGCAGATTATTTAAAGATACTAGTTATAATAAAGATATTGGTGGATGGAATGTAGGAAATGTAACCGATTTCTCACAAATGTTTATGAACAATAGTGCTTTTTATTACGATATTCGTGCTTTTTCTGTAAGTTCTACCGCTGATTTAACTGATATGTTAAACGGTGCTACTTTTTTCAAGGAAGAATATGGATTACCCGTTACCGTGAATACACCTGATTATCGTTTTTTCACATTGTTTGTAGGAGTTATGAATACAGGTAACAGTTCATCTTTACAATTGAGAATGGGTGAATATGAAAATGATGTAGAAGGAACTAAAGCAATTTATGGTGATATTAATCACTGGAATACAGATGGTGTAACTACTTGGCAGTATTTGACTTACAATAAAAGTTGGAATCAAGATATTTCTGAATGGAAAATGGGATCAAGTAACATGCTCTATATGTTTTACGGTAATGCAACTTTTAATCAAAATATTTCCACAAAGGTTGTTACACGTCCCAGTGGACAATACATTGCTTGGGATACAAGTAATTGCACAAGAATGGACCGCGTTCTTTACAATGCTTCAAACTTTAATAATGGTGATACACCTGCATCGGAATTATATGAAGTTCGAGGAGGTAATAATCCAATTAATTGGGATACACGTAAAATGCTGTATGGAAACTATACATTTTATGGATGTAGGGAATTTAATCAGTGTGTGAGTTCCGAACTTGTTACATTGGTTGCGAATGGAGTTACCACTGAATATATTTCAATGGATTCCGCATTAGATTATAATGGTGGAATTAAAGATTACGGAATGTACAATTGTCCTTATTTTAATAATGGTGATATCGCCAAGGGATCTTCAAAACCTATACAGAATAAATCGAACACTATTCGTGGATATTTTGGTGCTATGGGACGTAATATGATTACCATTGATACCGACACACTTAATGCTGCTAAGACACAACAACAAGCATTGGGTAGAACATTTACTGGTGCTTTTAATCAACCTTGGGAACAAAATAATGTTTCCTTCACTTTTAGTGATGGTACTGTAGAAACATATCATCCATTAAAAACTTACAGAAATTCTTACTCTACTAATTCTTATTTCTGTAATCAAATAGCGTTTAATCAACCTGTAACAGATGAAATGTTAGGTATTGATGATTTTGATGGCCACAGTTTTGGCAATCGTATAAATTATGGCTATCGTTCGGGTTTTTTTAGGAATTGTGAAAGTTTTAATTCGGATTTTTCTGATAAATTATTCGAGGATATTTACAGACTTCACGTTTACGAACTGGATATGAACACCCCGTTTACCGCAACACGTGGACTTGAATTCACATTTGAAAACTGTAAGAGTTTGAATAAACCTATACCGCCTATAAGGTATCGTCGTTACATTCCTTCCTATTCAGCTGGTGGCCGATACTACAAGTCATTAAGAAATATGTTTAAAAACTGTGAATCATTAAATCAAGATATGTCTGCCTTTATGCAATCATTCGCAAATATTGCGAATGGACATACAACCACTTATAGTACAGGTGAACCTGTATTAATGAACTCAATGTTTGAGAACTCTGGTATTACCAAAGCAGAAATCACATCAAATATGAATATAGCAAGTATGAACAACGCATTTAACGGTTGTACAGAATTGACCGGAGATTTATCAAATTATACATTGTTACAAGAAAACGGAAATAGTTACTTGGAAAGTCCAAGTAGTACAAACTACTACATCTACCAAACATTACATATAGATCCATTAGAGAATGTTTGTAAAAATTGTAGTAAATTAGAGTTTGGTCCTACTATGTCTGTTATAAAGTCAGCTAAGGAAGGATCATTCAATGATTTATTATTAACGGATGCATTTTTAAATTGTGATAAAATGTCGTTTAAAAACCCAGTAGATCTTCAAATATCTAGTGAACAAAATTTCAAAACAGTAGGAGGAACAGGAGGTCCAGTTCCAGAAACAATGTCTGAATGGGGTTCATTTGAAAATATAACATTTTATACATCTGATTTGAATACATATCCTTTCGCAAGTGGTACAACATTTGACGGATCTGCTTCTGCATTGGTATCAACCAACCAAGGTTTACATAATACAGTTTCCCGTCTTACAATGTATGCGAAAACAGATGGAAATCTAACTTTCAAAAGACAATGTAGTAGTGAGCCCAATTATGATTATTTGGTTATCCAGGTTAGTCCTAATGTATACCCACAACAATTTACTCCAGGTAGAACCAGTGGTGGATCTAATTCATTATACTATTATAATACATCAGGAGAACTTGGACAAAGTACTACCACATTAGATCTTACTGCCTATGCCGCATACGATTCGGTTCGTATAGATTTATGTTATTTTAAAGACGTTTCTATAGACGGTGGTAATGATACAGCCTATTTCAATGATTTTGTGTTAACTGCTACTGAAGATGTACCTGTACAAAATGTATTACCCGTTGATATCCTTAATAAAATTAATCTTGCTAATATGTTTAACGGTTGTGCTATGTTAAATAAGGAAATTAAAATTACACCTATTGATGTAACCGATAAATTACACGGTATTTATGATTTAACTGATACATTTACAGGTGTTACACTCTTACCTTCTGTTGAATTATCACAGTTAACTAATACAACACTTAACAGTAGTTTTAAAGATAATTCCCTTCTTACTTCCGCAATGTTATCTCAAAATACTATTCAAACACCGGAAGAATGTGCATTAACTGATATTGAGAGTGTTTTTGAAGGTTGTTCTCTTTTAATTGATTTCAGCCTTCCTGCATTGAACAATGTAACCACTGCTAAGAATGCTTTCAAAAACTGTATGTCTTTAGATAAAGCTATTGATTTAAGTTCATCTGAACTTGTTACTGCGGAAAGTGCACTTGAAGGATGTGTAGCATTTAATAAGAGTTTGACTATTGATGGACCTAAGGTTACTGATATTACTAATATATTAAAAGGGGCTACAACTATGAGTGGTGATATTACAGCAACCCTTCCTTTAATTCAATCTGTTGATGGTTTATTCCAGTCTTGCAAATCCGTATACAATGGTAAATTAACATTAAACGCTGCTACATTACCGTCTGTTGAAGGATTATTTAAGGATTGTCTTGTTCTTGATACTGCTCCTGAATTAAACCTTGCTGCTGCTACAAATTGTAAAGAATTATTTATGAATGCTTCTTCGTTTAATCAACCACTAAATGATACTATGTTAAATACACCTCTTGTAGAAAACTTAGAAAGTGCATTTGAAGGATGTACTGCTTACAATAAAGATGTAGATATGGAGAATAATGCAAGTAATGTTACAAATATGAAAGCAATGTTTAAAAATTGCACATCTTTAAATCAAAAAATTGATATGGATTCAACCAATGTTACAACATTAGAAAGTTTCTTAGAAGGTTGTAGTGTTTATGATAGTTCTATACGTAGAGTAGATACAACCCACAATGTAGTAAGTATGAAAAATATGTTTAAAGGTTGTCTCAAATTTAATCAAAATATCGAATCATTAGAAACAACAAATTTAGAAACAATGGAAGGTATGTTTGAAGGATGTAGTAAATACGATCAAAATTTCGAAGATTTACTTGCCGCTGGAAATAAAGTTACAAACATGAAAAACTTATTGAAAGGTTGTTTAGAATATAATCAATGTATTGAAGATTTACAAACAGAAAATGTGGAAACAATGGAAAGTATGTTTGAAGGATGTGTACAATTTAATCAATGTCTATGCGATTTAAATACAAGTAATGTAATCAACTTTAAAAATTTCTTAAAAGGTTGTGTAGAATTTGATCAAGAATTAGAACATTTTGATACATCCTCGGCAACAGATCTTTCAGGTTTCTTAGCTGGCGCAACTTCTTTTAACAGGTCTATTAGTGGATTTGATACAAGTAAGGTTATGAATTTCAACAATTTGTTAGACGGTGCTACTTCTTTTAATGAAAGTGTGCCTAATTTTAATACAGCTCCAACACCTACTGATGTAATTATTGAACTCGGTAATGGGTTAAAACAATTCGAATATTTACAAGGAGTTACTCAACTTTCAAGAGCGCACCTTTCGAATCCGACCGAAAATTATAATGCTCATTTGAACCAACAATTAGTGGGCTCTTATACTAATGGTATCTCCGATTATGAAGCCGCTAAAGCACTGTGTTTATCAAACCCCAACAGTATGATGTTATTCTATTTTGTAGGTTCTTCAGCATTAGCAGGAAGCAACTTGCAAGAACAAGTTAATTCAATGATGGTAGAATCTGAAATGTTAGATATGGATAAACCAATACCATTAAAAGAAGGATTTGAGCAAAAACAGTTTGATATATTACAAAATGAAATACGTGAGCTAAATGTAAAAGCACAAAATGAAGATTATTCTATTTCTACTGATGTGATAGCTAAAATCGAAGTTGTAAATATAGTAAACCTTTTCTATGACTCCAATTACGGAAACATAAGAACAGTATTAACAACAAAAGAACAGAAGGATTCGGTCCCCAGCATTGCTATTTCCCCTGATTTGATTACATTCCCCAATGCATCTGTTTATGATACGTTATTAACAAATAATGTAACAGTAATGAACAGCACCGCCCCCTATTGGGGATTAATAAATTGGATTTATGATACAGATATCAATAGTTTTAATTATGAAGCACAATCTATTAGTACCATTCAATATACTTATCCTACTTATCAAGGTCTATTCAAAAATGCTAGTTCATTTAATAAAAAGATTGGAGATTTTACAAAAGAAATACAACTGAGTGAATCCTTGGAATTCGAAAGCACATTTGAAGGTACTAGTGTATTAGAAACAACTAATTTACCTGATAATTTGTTTGATATTAATGTATCAAATGCTAAAAATATGTTTAACGGTATGTCTCTATTTGATGAAGAAATTCGTAAATTATTCGTTCAATCCAATACAGATATTACAGGAATGATCGATGGTACAATTACAAAAACAAACTTGGATGCAAACGGTATTGTCCTTTCTAATTTGTATTGGACAAATGATAAGGCTGCTTTGCAAACTGCTGTACAGTTATACAATACTGAAATGAATGCAGTAGTAAATGGTCAGATAAGAACTTTTGAGGGTATTTACGGTGCTATTGAAAATATGTATACTACTAATGTTACTGATATGAGTAGTTTGTTCCAATCATTATCTCTATTTAATGCAGATTTATCTAATTGGGATGTGTCGAATGTGACTAATATGTATAATATGTTCTTTCAAGCTACTGCATTCAATGGTAGTATTGCGAATTGGGATACTAGTAAAGTTGAACAAATGTATCAGTTGTTTTACGGTGCTACAAGTTTTAACCAAAATGTTAATCATTTAGATAAGTCATCTATTACACCAGGGTGGACTTCATATAGAATGTTCGCATATGCTAGTGCATTCAATAATGGTGATAATGCTGGTGAAAGTAATAACCCATTACAATTTACAAACGATAATGGTTATGGTAACACATGGGAGATGTTCGTGTACAGTGTAAGTTTCAATCAAGATATTAATGGTTTGAATGTATCTGGAAATGATGATTGGGATTCAATGTTTAAGGGCGCCCAAAGTTTTAACCAGAATGTTACACCTCTTTTCACACAAGCTCGTCCCCGTGCTACTGCTACTAGTTATTTTAATACTTTATTCGAGGGTTGTACTGCATTCAATAATGGCGGAGTACCATTGGAAATGACTTTTGAATCAACTAATGCAAATTTGGTTTCTGAAAATCAATTTAGATACTGTGCTAATTTCAATCAACCAGTTACAATTAATTATAATACTGTGGCAAATATAACTACTGAAGGTATGTTCTTTGGTTGTTCTGTATTCAATCAACCTGTAACACTAAATATTTCAGGTGCAGGAAAACTAAACAACATGCAATACATGTTTTTCGAAGCTGCAGCCTTCAACCAGGACATTAGCAATTTCGACACATCAAGTGTGACTAGTATGTTTAGTATGTTTAATGATGCATCATCCTTCAATCAAGATATCGGGCAATGGGATGTGTCCCAGGTCAGAAATATGCGTAGTATGTTCGAGAATGCCACTGCCTTCAACCAGGCTATCGGGCAATGGGATGTGTCCCAGGTCACAACTATGGAGGGTATGTTCTTTAATGCCACTTACTTCGACCAACCGATCGGGCTATGGAATGTGTCCCAGGTCACAACTATGCGTATTATGTTCTATAATGCCGTTTCATTTAAAGGTGCATATCCAAGTAACAATATTCAATACTGGCCGGTTCAAGACACAACAGATTTGAGGTCTATGTTTTCTGGTGCTACTGCATTACAAGCACACTTATATCCAACGACTCCTGGTTATGATATAAGTCCTAATACACCTGGCTATTTATTCTTTAATGCAGACACTCCTTGTTTCGCTGAAGATACATTAATATTTGCTAGAAAATCTGATGATGATAAAGGTTATTATCATCCAATCACTGCCTTAGAAAAAGGTGATCTTGTAAAAACATTAAATAATGGATATTTACCAATTTCTTTTATTGGTTCTGAAGAAAAAATATTTAATCGTCCTAGTAGTGAAATTAAGGACAGATTATATACAATGGAATCCCCTGAAGGATTATATCATCCATTAACACTAACTGGTCGTCACTCTATTTTAGTAGATGATTGGTCATTACATACTTCATCAAGAAGAAGATCTGATGTATCTAAAACACAAGTAGAAGGAAAATATATTTTGACTGCTGGTTATTGTACATCATTTACTAAAATGGAGAAAGAAAGATGTGAACGAGTATATCATTTTGCATTAGATGGTCCTGAAAATAGATACGGTGTTTTTGCTAATGGTATTTTATGTGAAACACTTGATAAAGGTTGTATTAATAAATTACAATCATTTGTTCCGGATTACGATAAAGTTCAAAGTATAGATTTGATGATACCAGATTTAACAACAGTAGACCCAGAACAAGAAGAATAAGAAGAAGAAAAGTAAATAAATCATACAATAAAAAATAAAATAGTTACATCATAAAATTGAAATACTTTTTTAATATTAATCACAAGTAATATTAAAAAGATGAGTAAGAAAACAACGCGTGTTTTGGTGTTCGACGTAGAAACGTCTGGACTTTTACCAAAGGACAAAGAGGCCAAATTGGAAGATTATCCACATATCTTACAACTAAGTTTTGTTGTATTTGATACAAATGGATGGAAAGTTACAAAAACCGGGAATACGTATATTAATGTATCTCAAAAAATAGAAATTTCAAAAAAAATAACCGAGCTTACAGGAATTACACGAGAAATGTGCGATAAGGGTATACAGATACAACGTGCATTACGCGAATTCGGTAAAGAGTATATGGAATGCGATATTATTGTAGCACATAATATTAATTTCGATCGACAAATGATCAAAACTGAAATTGAACGAAACAAAGAGTTCCTAGAACCAAATATCAGGATTTTATTTGATCGAGAATTTGAAAAGCAAAATAACAAGTTTAATTATTGTACAATGTATGGTAGTAAAAACGTGTGTAAAATAGAAATAACTAATAGTAAAGGAGAAAAATATTATAAAAGTCCAAAATTGGTAGAATTATATGAGCATTTATTTGAAATGGTTCCAGGAAATCTACACAATTCATTAGTTGATACATTTATTTGTTTGCGGTGTTTTGTGAAAATGCGATATAAATTCGACCTTTCATTGAAATGGTTTCCCGATATTCCATTTACAAAGTCCAAGAAAGAAATAAAATCAGAAACTACTGTATAAAATGTTAGAAAAAAACGACCGTATATTGTATTTTTTATTGGGTTGTATAAGTGTAAGAACAATTTTAGCATTATTACCTATTTATTTACCCTATAAATGGTTACAAATTTTCAGTATACCGATTTTTATAATTGGTGCATGTTTTTTATTTCTTTATTTTACAGATGGGCGTTTAAATGCTCCAGAAGGTGGTGGTATAACTTGGTGGGCAAATTATCGATTAATACACGGAGTATTATATTTAGCCGCATCCATTTATTTGTTTAAAAAACAGCGATTTGCGTGGATTCCATTAGGTTTAGATACCTTTCTTGGACTTTCCCTATTTTTATTTAAACATAATTTCATTAAGTTTGTATAAGCATAATATTTTCTCGTTCATTTAATAATGTATCTCAACATTTTATTAACAACCCTTCTTTTTTCGCCCTTGTTTATCCTTTCTCTTGAACAATGTAGTGCAGTTACAAAAACAGAAACAGAAATAGAATTAAACCAAGACAATACTCTTTTAATACGTGGAGAAATTAATGATAAATCAGCCACAGAATTTGTCTTTGAAGTGAATAAAAGGAAAAATAAATCGAATCTTTTCGTTTTCTTGGACACAAATGGGGGTTCTGTAGATGCTGGTAATAAAATAATATATGAAATCCAGAAATATAATCTATCGTGTATTGCCCATAAAGCAATTAGTATGGGATTTGCGATTTTACAATCTTGTGATAAAAGATATATCACACCTTTAGCAACATTAATGCAACATCAAATTTCTTATGGAATTATGGACGAAAAAGCCAAGGTAGAAAATTACGTAGAATATATAAAACAAGTAGGTGATCATTTGACTCTATTACAATCAAAAAAAATCGGTATTTCAAACCGCGAATTTGAGCGCCGTACATACAATGATTGGTGGATGTTTGGAGAAAAAGCTGTACAAGAAAATTGCGCCGATGAATTATGTAAGGTTGTTTGTACATCACAGTTAACCAATGCTACGTATAGCGAAGACAAAGGATCCTATACATATATTTACTCAAAATGCCCTTTAATTGGTGGTTATATCAAAAAAAAAAAAAAAGCAAATAAAGACGATTTAAGTGACCTTTTCTTTTTTATTTAATGTATCCGATTAAATGATTGCACAGTATTACAATGTTCGCATATACAAATAACACCATAAGGTTTAAAGAACAAAAGATTATGGTTTTGATCAACACAGTCTCTGTCTTTCCATACATTTTTATAGATAGATATAAAATGATCTTCCAAGTAGATATTCATATTTTTCATTCTTTCCAAGTCTAGAACATTACCAGGGTTTCTTGAGATAGACCAAGTAACTTCTATTTCTTCTTGGTCAGAATCGATTAGTTCCATAGTTCTACACATAGGACATCCATTATCCCAACGTCGGACACAATTCTCGTGAAAACGATGAGAACAATTCCATTTTTGAAAAGCTTGTTCTGTGTCGAGACACTCAAAACAAATACTACAACTATCGCAATTATCCATTATATTATTTTTTATTAATCCTTTGATTAATGAAAAACCTTTCAATTTTATACTGATTTTGTTATAAAAACGTTATCTAATTCAGGTATAGTACCTTCATCAAATTTATCGATGCAATTTACACGTGTAATATCCAATGATTTTACTAATTTAATTTCATATTTTGTTTGTAAATCGCTAATACGTAAAGTATACGATAAATAAACACAGTGTTCATTGATATTGCAAATAATAATATTTAAATACAATCCAGTGTAACTGGTTACATAATATTGTATAGTAACATTTTCGTTATTGATTAACATGTTATTGATTGTTTGAATTATGCGAAATTTAGTATCTTTATATTGAATATTTTTAATTGATTTTGTTAAACGAACACAATCATTTGAATATTTCATTAATTGATCATTTGTAAATGGTACACAAAGATCATGTATAGTACTTTTTAGATGTATATATTTTAACAAATAGTGGCATACACAATCTGATAATCGTCTAATAGGTGATGTAAAGTGAGTATATTCAGGAGCACCTACTAAATCGTGAGGACTTACAGTAGATATATATTCGGCTTTAATCCCATTCACAATAATTTCGTTTAACAGATCTTGTCCAGATATTTCGGAATATACTGTATTTAACCAATCTTTCGCAGAACAAATACGATAAAGTCCAGTGCCGTCGAAATTAATTTTTAAATATTCGCCAATAAATGAATTCGCAAATATAGCAAATTCTGCTATCATTTGTTTCATTGAAATTTCCGTAACAGAGTCTAAATAAAGGTGCGAAGTATTGTTTAAATTATCATATTTTGGAAAAGAGATGGAAATTTCATTTAAAACGACGCCTTTGGTTTTTAGACTCCTTAGATTCTGTAACGATTTACTTATTTTCAATCCATTTGATATAATAGTATTGGACTCGATTGATTTACCTGCATTCATATAACTTAACGCATTGTTTTTTGAAACCTTTATTTTAGTGAATAATAATTTCACTTTCCCTATAGGTTGATATGTTTCTTTATCTATTTCCGTTAATATGGTGATTGCTAATTTAATATCTCCGTATTGGTTGACCATTAAACTGGCTTTTTCCATTATTTCATTGGGCATCATATGAATAGGTTTTTTGTTAGACGGATATCGAGTTACGACATTTTGTTCAATATTTTTCCATAAAGATGAACCAATATTAATATGTTCGGTTGGATCTGCTATATGAATTGCTAACCATAATTTATCATTTTCTTCATATATACTGAATGCGTCATCAGCATCTTCGCAACCGTCTGGATCAATACTATATATAGATTGTTTGGTCATATCTACACGGTCGCATATATTATATGTGGAAGGAACTATATTATCTTGTAATAATAGTTTATCTTCTTCAATATTTCTTTTTATACCATATAATGGTTCAATTAGTTTATCATAATTACTATTAAATAGTGTATTGTTCATATGTAATAGTAACTAACTATAATAGAACTCTAAGTGATTTTTTTAGATATACATAAAAAAGGGTTAGTTTAATTAATTAAAATAATAAGACAAATTTTACTACATTTATTTTTCTACTGGTTTTGTTTGATAATTCTAGACGAACGTCTTAGAACAGGAGGGTTCAATTTTTCTTCTTCTTTTTTCGCTAGTCTAGCTTTTTTTTCACGTAACTGATTGTCTCTTTTACGTAAAAGCAATAGTCCTTCCGCTGCCTCTTGTCTGTAACTGTTTTCAATGCGTTCTTGAACTTTTGCGATAACCGGTTCAAGACGAAATATCTGTGCATTTTTAAGCCTCTCTACAAATCCATCTACAGTATTGTTTTGAACATAACTTGCGAATGTATCTATAAGGTCATTAATTTCGGCTGTTATCTCGCGCCATACGGGGTAATTCACAATATTGTTACCACATTCAAGTTTTTCAATGCGAAAGATATGTTCAAATGTTTTTGTGTAGTTTACTTGTTCACGTCTATACAATGTAAAATTCTTCGTCATATCATCCAATACATCCATATGATGTGGATAAAACTGCTGACGAATCCTGTTTTCAGTGAGTTTCCCCAAAAGTCTGGACCACTCGTTCCAAACGTATCGTTCATACATGTTTTCAATCTTAAGCGCCATTTTCTCAATTGTTCCTTTTTGCCTTCCAGTAAAAGTAAAAAAGCCTTTCAATTTTATGTCTAAGAAAACCCTCCTATCTATAAAATTGAAAGACATTTTTTGTTTTATTTTAACTAACAAAAATATTAACTTAAAACATGGCAATTTATTACGATACAAATGAATACATCGAAGAATTCGATATTAATACAAAAATTGTAGATACTGAAGAGAGAGATAAAATGTGTGAACTTTGGACAGAACTAGCATATAGTAAAATTTATTTGATGTCTTTGTGTTATGATGAATCTGATAAAGAATATCGTTGGTATAAAGAACAAGTATATTGGACGGGGTGGGAATGGAATGAACAAAATGATCATATTCACGGAATAGGAACAATGCGAAAGTTAGATGATTATGATGAAGAACAAAAAAGTCGTATGGTATTTGATAGATCTTTTGACTTGATTATTTCAGAAAAACGATTGCAGGAAATGCATAAAGAACTAAAAACAGACGATATAGAAAACTTGCTAAAAAAATATACAAATTTGACTGATGATGGTATAGAAAGTTTTGGTAAGTGTATTGGAGACTTACTAATGAACTATATGAATTATGGTGAAGATTTTATGAACCATTTGTATAAATTAAATAGTGGAGACATTCCTGGTATGTTAAAAATAAAATTTCCAAAATTCTTAAATTAAAATAGTGTATAAATGTATATAATTACTCAACTGGTAAAATCTATAATTTAAAATTTATAGATTTTTTTTATACAAATAGAAGATGATATTTGTAGTATAGATATCTTATTTATATTTTAATTCAAAATATAAAAATGTTATTTTTTTAAGAACCACATGCTTCGCACATTTCATCTTCCTCATTGTCGGATTTTTTATCAGGTTCAATAGTAAACTGTTGTGCTTGATGCCGTCCTCGACGACGCAAATAATAAATACCTGTTTTAAGTCCTTTTGTCCAACCATAGAAATGCATAGAAGTCAAAGAATTATAAGTAGGATCTTCTAACCATAAATTCAATGATTGACTCTGACAAATATAAGCTCCACGGTCAGCAGCCATATCAATAAGGCTACGCATTGGTATTTCCCAAACTGTTTTATATTTATCACGTATTTCTTGTGGTATAATTTCGACTTGTTGAACAGAACCATTATTCGCAATAATATTATTTTTTATATCATCATTCCAAAGACCAATATTAATTAAATCGCGCATTAAATATTTATTCGCAATAATAAATTCACCAGCCAATGTACGTCGACTATATATGTTTGAAGTAATTGGTTCAATACATTCATTATAACCTAAAATTTGAGAAGTAGAAGCAGTAGGCATTGGTGCAAGTAATAACGAATTACGTAATCCGTGATCTTTAATTGTTTGTTTTAATTCATCCCAATCATAACGATTGCTATCAGGAACAACATTCCACATATCAAATTGTAATATACCCTTACTAGCAGGAGAACCTTCAAATGAACTATAATAACCTTCTTTTTGTGCAATCGAACAAGATTCTTCTAATGCTGCGTGATAAATTGTTTCAAATATTTCACGATTCAATTTTTTTGCTTCCTCTGATTCAAACATATAACCTAATTGAATAAATGTGTCGGCTAAACCTTGCACACCTATACCAATTGGACGGTGTTTATTATTACTATTTTGTGTTTTGGGTGTAGGATAATAATTAACATCAATTACACGATTTAAATTAAACGTTACTATACGTGATATACGGTGTAATTCCTTAAAATTATAAACAGGTGGTGTTTGAGAAAAATCAATAAATGCAGGTAAAGCTATACTTGCCAAATTACACACAGCAGTTTCTTCGCTATTAGAAACTTCCATAATTTCTGTACAAAGATTGGATGATTTAATAATACCAAGATTCTTTTGATTCGATTTACGATTTGCTGCATCTTTATAACATAAATAAGGTGTGCCTGTTTCCATCTGAGCATCTAATATTTGAAACCAAAGTTTACGTGCACTAACAGTTTGTCTACCTGATCCACGCGATTCATATTTTTCATATAGTTCTTTAAATTCATCACCATAAACATCTGCTAACCCGGGACATTCGTCTGGACACATTAATGTCCAATTTCCATCGGATTTAATACGTTCCATAAAAAGATCGGGTATCCATAAAGCATAAAAGAGATCCCGGGCTTTTAATTCTTCGTCACCGTGATTTTTACGCATTTGAAGAAATACTTCAATGTCTGAATGCCAAGGTTCTAGATAAATCGCAAAACTCCCATTGCGTTTTCCTCCACCTTGATCAACATATTTGGCTGTATTATTAAATACACGTAACATAGGAACAATACCATTTGACGTACCATTTGTACCACGAATATGACTACCTGTAGCACGAACATTATGAATATGCATTCCAATTCCACCTGCCCATTTTGAAATATTCGCACAATCACTTAATGTATTATAAATTCCAGAAATACTATCATTTTCCATCGCAATTAAAAAACATGAAGACAATTGAGGACGAGGAGTTCCGGAATTAAAAAGTGTAGGTGTCGCATGGGTAAAGAATTTTTGAGACATACAGTCATATGTTTCTTTTACACGATCGAAATCTTCACCATGGATACCAATAGCTACTCGTAACCACATATGTTGTGGACGTTCAACAATATCATTTCCAATTTTCATTAAATAAGCACGTTCAAGTGTTTTAAACCCGAAATAATCAATTAAGTAATCACGTGAATAGTCGCATAATCCATCATAATCCTCAGGATGTTTCATAACAATATCAAATAAACTTCCAGAAACAAGAGGGGAATTAATATTATGTTTATCTTTAAATTGATATAGTCTTGCTATGCCTTGCGAGAAAACAGATGTAGTATTTTTTTGATGATTTGATACAATAAGTCTACCAGCCAAAACATTATAGTCAGGATGCGTAGAGGCTAATGATGCACATTGATCGGCGGTTAATTCGTCAATTTGTGTTGTTGAAATACCATCATACAATTGATCAATTACTTTCATTGTAAGAGCAGTATAATTAATATGAATATTCACTTCGTTGCCTGTTTTTTTTATACGTTGTAAAATTTTATCAAATGATACAATTTCTTTTTCTCCGTTACGTTTAATTACATTCATTTCTTCATCATCTAAGAAACCCATTTTATAAACTATTATAATAGTTAACATTTATGTTCTTTACAAAAAATAAAAAATAAAGATATCCTAATATATTATATTAAATGTGGTGGTCACTATTTAAAGGTTTTCTTTTGGGCTATACTGCTTATATAATTGGTGTCTATATGGATAATACAATTGCATTAAATAGTTTAAAAGATGTAATGACTAACTATCCAAGAAATTTGATATTTAAAGCGTATAATAAAATAACATTAAATATGCTAATCATTTCTCCTAGTATTTATAGTGTAATCGATTATTATTTATTAAAACATGATAATTATTATATTTATTTCGATAAAGTTTTCTTATTATTAATAATACATCATTTGGGTTATTATATAGCACATAAATCAATGCATAAAATATCGTTTTTAAAAAAATATCACGACTTTCATCATGAATTTGATAAACACTTAATACCAAGTTTAGGAAACGCTGTTTCTACTACCGAATTTCTAGTAGCATATATTAGTCCATTTATTATCGGTGCTATAATTGTAAGACCAAATGAAATAACATTTATAATACCAATAGCATCTATTTCAGTTTTCAATAATATTATTCATTGTAAAGAATTTGAGCATATTCAATGGCCAAAATATCTTGTTTCACCAGCACAGCATATAAAACATCATCAAATACGCGATAAACATTATGCTGCACCTATATTGAATTTGGATTATTTCTGCGAAAAGTCTGATTAATAGACTTGTTTCTAATTATGTTTAAATTTAGTTCATCAATTTTTAAATATTGTTTATAATAATTGTTTTCTATAGGTATACCGCGATATATTTTAACAATACAAGGTGGTATATTTACTGTAGTTGTTTTATTTTCTTTGTTCATTTTTGTTATTTTATATAACACTTATGAATAATGATATGTTTCAATTTTATAATTTTAATAATTTCACATTTTCATATTTTGTATTGATTAATTCGATCATTGTTTCTGCCTTTAACAATTGATTTTCTTTTAAAATTTCCGCAGCTTCAAACATCAAATCTTTAGAATTTCTCAAAATAAATTCCGCATATCCATACGCATCATTTAATAATGTTTCAACTTCATGATCAATGATTTCTTTATATTTCTCACTTTTATTAGGATAGATAATTTGTTTACCCATACCGTAATAACAAACCATTTTTTCTGCTAATTTAAGTGCTTCTTGGAAATCATTGATTGCTCCTGTAGTCACAGAGACGCCATAAAATATTTCTTCTGCAATACGTCCAGACAACAATATCATCAAATGCTCAAAAAGGGCCTCACGTGTAACAATATTGGAAGCGTCGGGTTCAAAAACAGTATAAGCAGGTGTGTTTGGTGCAGATAAATTAATTACAACCTTCGTCATTTTACCGTGATGTTTTGCTAACATACCGACAACAGCGTGTCCAAGTTCGTGAATAGCAATTTGGTCAATCATTTCTTGTGAAAATTTGTGTTCTGACGGTTGCCAACCGGCAATCATTTTATTAAACACAACATCCAGATCTTTGTGTGAAAATAATTCACGATTATCTCTTAACGCTAGTAACATTGCTTCATTCACCAAGTTTTCTAATTGAGCACCCGAAAAACCGGCTGTGCTTTCTGATAATTCATCTAGAGTAATATCGTTTTCATGAGGTTTACCATGTAAATGAATATTCAAAATGTGTTTACGCGTTTCTTTGTCTGGATTGTTGATATAGATACGTTTATCAATACGACCCGGACGTAAAAGAGCATCGTCTAATAAATCAGCACGATTTGTAGCACCAATTAAAAATACACCTGTAATATTTTTAAAACCATCAAGTGCGACTAATAATTCGTTTAAAGTGCTATCTCTTTCATTCCCTGAAACATCTCCATCTGCACTTCTTTTGCGTCCAAGAGCATCTATTTCATCAATAAAAACAATACACGGTATATTATCAGCGGCAAGATTAAATAATTCTCTGATACGACTTGATCCAACTCCTACGTATTTTTCTTGAAACTGTGATCCAGAAACTGGTATAAAGCTTGTCTTAGCTTCTCCAGCCAATGCTTTTGCTAATAAAGTTTTACCGTTACCAGGAGGACCTTCGAATATTAAACCTTTTGGTACACGTACATTGTATTTACTATATTTTGTATAGTTGGAAATAATATCAATGCATTGTTCTAGTTCTTGTTTAATGTTATCATATCCACCGATATCTTTAAATAAAACACCCGATTCCTTCACAATTTCAAAATTTTCAGAACTCTTTTTTCCGTTCTTTTTCCCTGCACGAAAACGACCAAACATATCGGTGTTTTGTTCGTTTTCCTCTTCTTCATCATTATCCACGTCCAAAAAAGGTGAAAATATGTCTTTATTAATAATAATTCTTAACCCAGGTTGTGCTGGTAGTTGTGTTGTATTTTTGTTTAATATACGATTAATCATTTCCTCTCCTTCATCTATGCTATTACGTGATGTAGTGTTGTTTGCTTGATTAGCAACACGTTGTAAATATTTTTCATAATGATGTTTAGAAAGAGGGTATTGTTTCATTTGTTTGTTATTTGGAAATGGATCACGAATAGGAATACTGCGTAATCGTGTTGTTTTTCTAAAAAAATCAATAGATTTAAAAGAAAGGGTTACTTGTAAAAGGTAGACAAGGAAAATGGATATTTTCATTGTATAATAAACTTTTCCTAAAATTATACAATGATTCTACGGCATTAGATCCTGGTGATCTAATTTTACTAAACAAATCCCTCCATTAGATGGTAGATTGTGTATAGTTCGACTTTCTTTGTCTTCATTATGTGTTATTTCTAAACCAGGTGTCTTTACGACACGCTTTTTAGCTGCTCTATGTTCATATCCGGTTTCGCGTTCTTTTAAAATAGTTTCCCATGTTTCTTTTATTTTTGGCGTTGCTGCTTTAAACCATTCTCTATTTCTTTCAACAACAACTAGTGACAATTCATCTAAATACCAATATATTGGAGAATAAAGAGACCAGCTTCTTCTCATTTTTGTGCGTGTTGTTTCAATCCATTGATCCACACTTTCTTTATCTAACGGTATGTCTAAAGGCATATATATATAATTTGGTTTACCAGAATATTGTTGAGCTAATCGATAACCAGAATTTTCATCAGTAGGTGAATCTGTAGGAGGAGGTGCTCCAATACTAATTCTTTCGACAAAATGTAGAATAACACCCTTCTCTTTTGTACTTTCATAAAATTCTTCTTCTTTTTCAAATTCTTTAATCCGTGTTTCTAGAAAATCACAATAATCTAAATCGCACGTTTCTAGTTGTATTTGCATTTGTATCCAATATTGTTTCGATGGATTTCCGTCTATTTCTCTATTCACAATATTCTTAATTTCCAACATTCTTCCATATCGTTCAGAATGGGGATTGACGTTAATACCATCTGGAGAAGCGCCTATAAATGTATATTGAGGATGTTGAATACAACCAAAATCTTCTACAGTCGTATCGAAATGTTTTTCATATAACATTGATGAAACCGGTTCATATTTTTGTCCCCAATGTAATGGACTAAGTGTATTAACATATGTATAACCATTATCGTTTTCAATAATTTTAACAGGACTACATTTTTCGTAAATCAAACTATTTAATTGTGATTCCGTACTAAATATTTTACTTAAATTAGATGCGGTAATTAAATTATGTCTGAAAGTATACCATTCATTTGTTCTTTGTTCTGGCTGTGGGATCGAGCGAATATTATCTATTTGGGTTTTAATAATTTCATTATCCTGGTTTACTTTTATTTCTGTATAAACACGTTTTGGGGTCTTTGACCTCCATTCTCTAGCGATTTCATAATAATCATTAATAATGGTAGAAACCAATTTTGTGACGTCTTTAAAATCGGTTTGAGAATCATCATCTTCTTTGTCTTCACATAGTCCTCCTTCGTAAAGGTTTTCGAATATATAGTCTGTAATTTCGTGTTCCATGTGTTTATGAAAATTTTGTTCATGAAAATTAAGAACGTGTTCTTTTATATATTCATCTGTTAATTCATAAACAGTAGTCGTAATTTCCATCATTTCATTATCATCAATTGTATCAATAAAGGGCTCTTTTTCAGAAATGGACAATTCACTAAATATTCTAATAAGTTGAATTGTCTCTTCAAAGTCACTATTAGAACAATCACTAATGGTACTAATAGTATTAATTTCGTTTTCAATGTCTTCCATTATATTTATTAATAGAATAATATTTGTATCGTTTTTCAATTTTATTAATTATTATTTTTTTTAGGAGTTAACGATTTTAGTGTAGAAACACGTTTATTGTCTAGTATTCGTAATGTAAAAGATTTTTTATCCGTGTTAAAATGTAGTGCTGGTATGGCCGTAATATGCTGTGTTTCTTTAATGTAAGAAATGTCCTTATTTTTTGAAAGCTTGCCTTTGTTCAAAGATTCTGTAAAAAACATTTTAAGATTTTTTACTTCTTTGATAGGTAATTTATTTTCAATACCATATCTTTCTGCATATCCGTGAAGTAATTGAATTTTAGTTGTTTTATCAATCTTATTCCACTGTTCATTTTTCGCCTTTTGTTTTTCTTTTTCAAGTAAATTTTCCAATGTACTTAAATTAACGGTTTCTATATTTTTTCCTTCATTATATTTATTAACATAATACAGTTCTTTTTCATTCTTTGATACTTTTTTAGTTTCAGATTCATTCGCATTTTGGGATTCAGCTTGTGATAACATAAAAAAACAAGAATTCCTTTTATATTATTTATTAAGGTCAAATGTTTAATTTCTTTTATTTAATATTATAATAATGGATGATACCAAAAAAATTATTATGATAGAAGAAAAACCAAAAAAGGTGAAATTGGAAAAACCAAAAAGAAAACGCCTTGTAACACAAAGTATTCATTGGGAAAATGCAATTGAAGAATTAGAAAAAATAGATAATATAGAAGAAATGATAGATATTGATGACAATACAAAATCGTGTAAAATGATTTTACAGCAAATTCGACGAAAAGTTTCTGGATATCTTGGACAAGATAGAGAAAAAAATATTATTGATAAAGAAAAATTTGTAAACGTTCAAGATGTTATAACCTTATTTAAAACATCTAAAATGATTTGTTATTATTGTAAAGAACGGACCGAAATAATGTATGAATTAGTACGTGAACCTAAACAATGGACATTGGAACGTTTAGATAACTCATTTGGACATAATCGAGATAATGTAGTTATTTCGTGTCTAAGTTGTAATTTAAGACGTAGAACAATGGCGAAAGAAAGATATTTACAAACAAAAGCAATGAGTAAAATAGTTAAAATTGATTAGCATTTGCGTGTAGCCCATTTGTATAGTTTTTTATCATCCTTTTCACCTTTGTAGTATTCTATCTTTTTCTTACATATACGAAAGATAGTTGGATAACCATCAAGTTCTAAACTTTGATTTCCTTCAGGGAAATGTTTAGTATTAAATTCATTAACTAATTGTTCGACGGTTATATTACGCATTTGATTTTCTGAAGTATCACCCATTTCTACAATATCAAATTCAACATTCTTAAGACTACGTCCCATATTTCTACGTATTTTCGTCTTCATTCTTTCCCATTGAGGTTTCAGTATTTGACAGTATTTGCACCAATCTGCATAAATTTTACCAATAATAACCGATTTTTTAGGAGTTTTACGTAAGCGTTTTGTCTGAGAAGATTTAGTATTTCGAAGACGTCTAGTTTTGGGTTTACTCATTTATAATATGTTGAGATAAATAACATATTATATTTTTCTATCATTAAAAGTATATAGAAATGAAATTTTCCACATTGAAAAAAAATCTGTTTGAACATGGATGGTTAGTTCTTTTGATATGTGTTTTCTTATTTGGAGTGCTTTTTATTTTATGGATGGGAAATACACCTGTAACTAGTGGAATTACACAAGATGCTAAAATAGATCCAATTGAAATTTCATATACACCAGAAGAACTGAGTCCAGAATATGAAATTTCTTCAAATATTGTATCAAATATGATTAATATTGATGCTAGTCCCCAAGACTCCCCTAGTACAGACAATAATTTAGATGATTTAGATAATAGTCCTGAAATGTTTGATGATGAATTAGAAAATAATATTGACGATGACAATGATAGATGTCCTACATTATTAATTAAACGTGGTAATAAATTAATGCTTTTTAATAAAAATATGCCCGAAACACCCGGTGAAAATCCTATCTTTTTTGATAATTTAGATCAATATATCAAATATGTAAAGATACAAAAAGATGTTTATAAACAAAACTGTCCTGTTTTATTTTTACAAGAGGAAGTAAATGCCCAAGGTCAAAATGTATATCGTTTAAGAAAAACTGAAGGAACCTCTACAAATGTGGACCCTTTAATGCTTGGTAGTTTAACGGATTATTTCAAAAATCAAACAAATGTTATGCCTAAATTCGCACCACCTGTAGGTCCTCAGGCATTTAATCAAGTACAACCAAATATGCAATTGCCTTTATCGAATGTGGGAGTAAATAACACAATGATGCCACCTCTTGAACAAACACAACAACCTCAAATGGCCCAATATGAAGATGCTAGTCGTGATAATAAACCATACAATCAAGGTTTTTTCGCATTTGACCCAACTAACCAATATGTTGGACGATATACCGTAATCGATCAAATTCATGATTCAACAAAAACACAAAACCAGAATGGGTTAAGTGATAATCCAATGGATCAAAATTGGGGAGGAGCCGTTTTTACAAATAAACAAGTAATGTCGGGAAAATACAAAGATGATGAAGTACAGCCACCAACCGTAAACACAGCATTGACTTTGGGAGATTACCCAAAGACAATTGAAGATAATGATATTCCTACTCCTAAACGTATGAATGAAGATAAAGATCAAGAAATAATAGCAGATAGATTAAAAGAAAGAAAAAGTATGGAAGAATTATCAAACTAAAAATATTATTACCTTTAGCAAATATGAAAAATAAATAATTAGAAATTATGTTTATAAGGTTCTAATTCGTACATTTAAACTATTATTTATTTGTGAATAATTTCTATATCTAATATATAAAATGGTACAAAAAGGTGGCTTTGGGCTTGGAAGAACATTTTCCGGTCGCATAAAAACCCCGGAAAATAAAAATATTCTTCGAATGAAGGAAAATAATGATGCTGAGTTGGCGGGGAATGCAAGTTACTACCATGGAGTAACAAAGAATGATTCTGAGTATAACCTTGGTATGGACATACAAAAATGTAACCGAGACTACGAGAATAACCCCGACGGATTGGCGGCGTGCCAGAAAAGATTGTTCGGACTGCGCGGCCTTGAAGGAGGAAAATCCAAATCCCGTAAAAATAAGAAAAGAGTAGGCAAAAAGGGTGCCAAGAAAACAACACGTGCTAGAAAAACATCAAAAGCTAGAAAGACATCACGTAGCAGAAAGTATAAAAAATAATTACATGAAATATAGAAGCTAGGTCAATTATCCTGTATCAAACTAAAAATTTTAATATATTTTCCACTACATTTTTACCAATTTTTCTCGTTTTTCCCTTAGTTTCGCAAACAATATCATTTAAACAACTAGGATCATTTCTAATTGAATCAATCAAATTCGAAATAGAACCGAATTTTTTCATAATGGCGATTGCAGAAACAGTACTAATTCCTGGTATTTGA
>Ga0257110_1000223_pt1 | contig 29466 bp, 38 predicted proteins | sample LP_taG_7_FD_190184 | JGI IMG/M metagenome (GOLD analysis project Ga0257110, IMG submission 190184) | Marine microbial communities from Northeast Subartic Pacific Ocean, Canada - LP_J_2015_P26_10m | ecosystem: Environmental > Aquatic > Marine > Oceanic | place: Canada: Northeast Subartic Pacific...
GTCAGCTTTTGCTTTTGCGTCAGCTTTAGCTTTTGCGTCAGCATCTGCTTTTGCTTTTGCGTCAGCTTTAGCTTTTGCGTCAGCATCTGCTTTTGCTTTTGCGTCAGCTTTAGCTTTTGCGTCAGCATCTGCTTTTGCTTTTGTGTCAGCTTTTTCTTTGGCTTTATTTTCTAACTCATTATTAGATGTATTTTCTACAGTAGAAGATGAATCTTCGTGTGTTTCCTGATCAACCGTTTCTTCAGAACTCATTATAATAACTATCTTTATAATTATTACTAAATAAGTACTAAATAAATTTATTAGTTATTTACATAAATTATATTAATTTATATAAATTGATTTAAAGACTGCTTCATTAGTGTAGGTATAACATGTCAAAATCATCAAACGTAGTTGTAGAGAAAGAATCAAAGCAAGATACCACCCAAACCAAACCAGATGAGGTTTGTGAACAGTTTAGCGGAGTTTTAACTACTCTATCTTCTTTTAGGTCTCAAATCACCATGCTTCAGAATCAGGTAAGGGCCCTTGAGAAGACAGTAGGAAAACAGATGCGAAATTACGCTAGGGAGGCGAAGAAGATTAAAAACAAAGGAAATCGTAAGCCATCTGGTTTTGCTGTCCCAACAAAAATTTCAGATGAATTGTGTGAATTTATGAATAAGCCGAAGGGTTCTAGCGCTGCTCGTACTGAAGTGACACAGTATATTATTAAGTACATTAAGGATAATGAGCTTCAATGGGAAGAGAATAGAAAGGTAATCAAGCCCAATACTCCTTTGAAGAATCTACTTGCTGTTAAAAAGAACGAGGAAGTCACGTACTTCAATATTCAGAGGTTTATGAATAAGCATTTCCTCAAGGAGCAAGCTTCAAATCAATAGTTTAATAAAAAAATATTTAATAATTAAATAATAAATATTTTTATATGGAATGTACAATTTGCTTCAATAATATATTAAATATTAACAAAGTTGTTACCGAATGTAACCATGTTTTTCATTTTTCTTGTTTATTAAAAAATTTCAAAAGCAATCCTTCCACAGGTGAACAATGCCCTTTATGTAGAAAATCATTTTTACAGTCTTCTCCTATTAATAATTCAAATACTTATATTCCACCTTCTAATACCTCATCTATTTTACAAATACTTCGTCAAAGATTTTTACAACCTGCTACTCCTCCTCCTCCTAGAAATGAAATTATTAGAAATATTCAAAGAAGAAGAGAAAGAATTCGAGTTAGAGTAAGACCCGTTCCAAGAAATAGACAAATTAGAAAAGAAATAGAAAAATTAACATTTAATGAACTAAAAGAACGTTTAAGGGTAGAAGGATTATCAGCCAGAGGATATGTTCGAGAAAATCTTGAAAAACGACTATATAATAAACTTACTCATCGGTAACAATAGTATTTATTGTTCTTAATAACTGTAATCTGTCAAAATATCTTCTTCCTGTTAAAATCAAACTTAATGCTAAAAAAAATGAAGAAACCATAAATATCAATACCAGAATTTGATAATATTCTTGATGATTGGATTTATTAGGTTGTCCTCCTCCCATTACCACACAGGTAAAAAAAAGAACACCACTAGTAAAATAAAAACTACCTTCAATTATATTACAATTACAAAAAACAAATTCTCCTGGCAAATGTTGTTCTATCTGAACCGGATCATCAGATATTGACAGTTCAAAAGGCGGAGGCGGAGGAGGCGAGGGTGGCGGTATATAAATTCCCACATAATTTGAATTACAAATTTCACATCTATATCTATTTTCATGAGTTCTAACTGCTATCCATATTGCCAAACAATCCGCATGAATCCCATCGGAACATTGACAAGGATATATTAATTCTTGTGAATTTTCTTCTATATCTTCCAAACAATATTTACAAAAATTATTTTCATTAGTCATAATAATTACAAGTATTTTATTCTTATATTTATATAAGAATGTCATTATTAGAATCAACAGAAAACACAAATATAAAACCTTCTGTAATTGTTTTAGGCCTAGATAATAGGCATCAACCATCCGATTTTTGGATCCCCGAAACATTAAATCAACGTGTTTTATCATTTGGTATTTATATTCTGTTCTGGGTCTTCATATTATATGGAATGAAAGCTCGAGATTCAGGAAATCAAACATGTATTAAAATTGGTTTTACAGTTGGATTTTTGTTTTTAATACTTTATGATTATTTATTTAATTATGCTATTAGTTTGGCAATTGACCAAGATACTAATAAATTTGTAAAATACAATCCAGCTTCACAAAATATTTTATTGGACGATAAGGTTTTCAAATTGGGAGAAACAAAAGGTTTAGTAATGAAAAAAGACGCATTTGATAAACTTCAAAAAGAAAAAAAAATCAAATCCGCTACAGTACAAGAATTTCGAGATAATGAATATGTAAAAACATTAGGAGGAAATAATCAAGAAGCCCCGATGATATCATATAACTATGTTAATAGTTTGGTTATTAGTGGTTCTTACATGTTTATTATTTTGATCACTTCTTGTATTTTAGCCTCTCATCATGATATAAAATTATTAAGTGCTATGTTGCCATTTTCTACAACTGCCGGAGTATTGGTGGTTGCTGTAATAGCTCTATGGTTTATTGATAAAGATTATACAGGATTAGTTAGTACTGAAAAAATTAAATCCAGAATTTTTATTACCGGCTTTTCTTTTGCTTTAACAAGTATCATAACTCCTTTTTTTATGGATATTTAATATAATTATTTATATATATATATATGGATAATTACATTAAAGTAATACCAAATGCGGATTTAATTTATCATTTAACTAGTGGTTGGCCATTATTATTATGGATTTTATTTGGACATAATTTGTCAAAACATATCATTAAATCCAATTCACTACTAGGCAAAAAAGTTAGTAAAACAATTTCATTTCCTTTAAAATATTTACATGTAATCGTATTTTTAATTTGGATGATTCCATTTGTTTTCTTTTTTAGAGCGATATTTTATGCTACGTTTTTCGACACTCAAAAAAATAAATCTACGTTTGATCCCAATTCTCCTTCTATGCCACCCGGTTTTGGATATTGTATGAATACCAAGGTAAAACAAGAAGACGCACAACGTGGGGTACTAGCATATTGGAATTATGCTTGCGAAGGTAGTAATGAAAAATTTACATCTGGTTCAGCAAAAGCTATGTTAGACCGCTTTTATTATATTAATTATGCTATTTTTCTTATTGTTTTGTTAGTATTTAACAGTCTCAGTAAAGTAAATATTCTTAAAAACCGGTTTATATTAACGAATATTAGAATGGCTTTATTTTTAGGTGTTATTGGTTGTGTATTGCCTCTATTTGCTAGTGGTTTTTATCTTAGAAGTCAATGGGCAACTCATTCAGGCTCTTATTTATTGACAATGAACGCCTGTTGTTTTATGTTAATAGGTCTGGCTGTAATGTCGTATGGTTCTAGGTTTTACGCATTGATATAGTCATAATAATCTTCGTTAAAGTTTGGTCTGGAGAGAACGACGATTTTATTGCGGAAATATGGCATAACACAACCTAAACTTCTGAGTCTTAGAAAAAATATAATATTTGTCTCCTTCTTCATATATTATATAACAATATAAGAATGAGTTATCTATTATATAATAACAATGAGTGTAGAGCAACTTTGCGAACAAAATCAAGAACATCGATACGAAATTGTAGAAGCGCGTGAGAAAATTCTAGTATTAGAACAAAAAATAAAAGCAAATGAAAAAGTTATTTGGAAAGAATGCGAACATGAATGGGAATACGATACCGCTTCTGGAGTATATGAACGCAATTGTTATTATTGTAAACATTGTAAACTATGGCGCAATCATTATATGTATCAATGAATAATTGTTTAAGTTAGTTATAGGCGACCACCAGCACCTGCCAAACCATCAATGCTGCCATAATAATGACCATCTGGACCACTACCATAACTCATAGAAGTTGATTCATCTTCTTCTTCTTGTTCTTCATAAAATACGAACAACGTTCCTGAACCACTGGTAATAATAGGATGACCGACGTTCAACTGAACGAATACAGGCCGTTCTTTATGTTGAACTTTTTTATTTATCCAATATTCAATATCCTCCGAACGTTGACTATAATCAACCTTCAAATCATTTAAAGTCCAGTCGTTATTATTTTTTAATTTCCTTTCAATAACATTTACCAGTATATCTGTAGTCAATTCGGCATTTAATATTCTTTCAGCTTCATCAAACCAATTTTGGTTTAAAACGGTATAATATATGTAATCGTATTTGGTTTCAATGCCCATGTTGTTTATCAGTATTAATATTGTTTTCTACTAATAAAAGTCATTCAATTTTATTGAGTTTTATTATATTCTTTTACTACCCAATCAGGTACATTACATTTTACTACTTCGTTCTTTGTACCAATTGTCATAATATAGTCTTCTAGCGGCTCTTCCGTTTTTTGCTTATTTAAATTCACTAATTCAATTTCAGGTGGTTTATATATTTTTAACTTTGGTTTTGTATATAATTTAAATACTAATACACAATTTAATATAAATGAAGCTCCTAATGTAGCAGATGTTACTATTATTTCTGTTAAAAAATCCTTTACACATTCATCCATTTATATTAGACTGGGAAATTAAATCTGTATATTCTAACATATATTTCATTACATCTTGGGGTAAATTTGTTTTTGTGCTTAAACAACAAACTATATTAAATAAATGTTTTTTGCGTATTCTCTCCAATCTCTCTTCTTTAAGATGAGAATGTATCCTTCGTTTTAAACTTAATTGTTTAATTCCTATGACAGGTTTGTATACTTCTCCATCTATAGTTTCAATTATGTAACCGGTAACAATTGTTGATGCGTTTAACCAAAAATAAGGAATTTTCTTTTGTATTAAGCCTATTTCTTCCATGACAAATCTCGGAGATTTATAAAACCTTTTTACATTTAAATAATCCCTCACTTTTATATCTAATCTAGCTAACTCTATTGATATATTATTCATTAATATAATATCAATATATATATTATAATGCCAAAACGTAAAACACGCGGAGGAAAAAAAACTCGCCGTAAAGGCGGTTTAAATATTGCTACTGCGATGGGTTGTAAAGAAGGTCAAGTATTGGCGTCAGGTTCTCGTTGTGGTTTTTTTCGTGGATTAAACCCGAGATATATGATGACCGGACAATGTTGTAACAATCAAGGTGGAGGAAAAAAAAAGAAACGACGCGGTGGTACACGAAAAAAACGTAGAAAATTTAAGAAAGGTACAAAATCAAAAACTCACAAAGGTAAAGATTTTGAAACACGTAAAACTAGCAAATATTACAACAGTAAGCGTATGAAGCGTAGAACAGGCAAACGACGCCGTTTAGCTCCTATCTTTCCATGGGCTTAATTAGTAAGAAATTAATATAAAAATAATTATGTTAATCTCTATATGATGGAAGTATATAAGTGTTTAAATGATATTATTACAAAGGTTGAAAAAAAGGAAGAAATTATCTTAAAAGCACGTCATACTCACGGTCAACTTGCTATTATAGACCTTCATAAGTTTAAATATAATTCACGGTTAGACGGCGCAGATGTTTTCAAAATGTTATTTGGAATTAGTGAGCATAATCCTTTTGGTAATTTTAAAATTCAGAAAGACGAGGATGGGTATATAACACTATTGCGCGATTTAAGAATCAGTCAACAAGATTGGTTATTATTTAATATATTTATAAACACAGGTACTGTTCCTTATTATGATGCGTATTTGGTAGATGAAAAATTTTTAAGTGTTGTTGTATCTAATTTAAGTAGTTTACAAGAAACCTGTAGTAAATTAGGTGGTATTCCTTCTTTTGATTTGTTTTATGATAATTTCTTTAGTTGTAAGGTAAAGGAAGTGGTTGAACAAAATAAAACAGAACCATTGACACCAGACGAGGATAAGGAAGGCAAATATCAGTGGGCAGCATGTCGGACTAATTGTCAAACTGACGTATTGAATTTTATGAATAGAATAAACTTAAACAATGGGTGGTCGTTGGCTAGTATTGATGTTACAGGGGCGTTTGGTGTTCATTATTATTATCGTAACTGGTATGATGATGAAGATAATTAAACCTTAGCATATCGGGTACCTTGTGCTTGAACTATTAAAATTGAATTATATTAATGCTATTATAATGTATATTACATAATCTAAAATGCAGAGAACCCAAAACGGTAATGTTGAAAAACAAAGACTAGTCTCTATGGTACGAGATTTTAATCTAAAACTCTCATCGAATGATAAAACTTTTGCTAATAAGGTAACTTCCGCATGGAATATAGATCCAAACGACATAGAACGGTTTGTTGTAGCTGGTGGAAGTAGTAAGCATTTCGACATAATTATTCAGTTTAAAAATGGAACTACAAAAAATATAGAACACAAAGGCATCGTTGGTTCAGGCGATAATAATGATAGTGAACGTCCGTGGTCACTTACACCGCAACTACTGAATGCGCCTTATAATTTTACACCAATTTCACGGGAATATTGTAAATTATGGCACCAATCTTTTATGCCCCTTTTACGCGAATATTACCCACAACTTCCCGAAGTTCCATCATACGAAATTTTCTTGAGAGATGATGCTAGTATGGGCAGCGCGAAAAGTGATTTTGGGAAAGCGTTAAAAGCTATTAGAGATGAAAGTCAAAAAAACTATGATTTTATTAAATTAGTTGAAAAAATTTCATTCCAGTATTTCTACCAATATATAGTCAACTCTGATTTGGTTGAACAACTTAAAATAGATTGCGAGATAAAACTTCAGCAGATTTTGGGGGAAAAAAATTATTGGATAAATGCTTATTATCCTACATCAGATACAACTGATACCGATACATATTTTATGTCAGTAACGCCTACACTTTCCAATCTCACTATTCAACTTGTACAAAATACCAAAGGAGTGACAAAAATTCAATTACATTATAATCTTTCTAGTAACTCTACGCGCAGGTTTCAAGGGCATTCTCTTCTACGATGGAGAAATGGTAAGGGTATATCTAATGTCAGCTGGAACATCAGTTAATAAATAGGCAGTATGAAAATTAGTTCAGTTGTATTTACAGCACTATTTCCAAAATAAAGTTTAATAAATTCCTTTGTTTTTTCATTTTCAAAGGAACTCATTATTTTTTTGTACATAGCAATTAAAATATCATCTGGTGTGTTTTCTTTGGGTCGAATACAAACTAAATGGTTTTCTATTAAATAGTCAAAGTCACAATTAATTAAACAATATTCAAAATTATATGTTCCTACACCGTAACCTCTATTTAAAACTAGTAGAGGTTTATTTTCTCCTTTTTTGTTAATATAGTTTTTCTTTTGTTCATTTTTATATTGCTTACAACCTAGCTGTTTGTTACTAATATCACTGGTGTAAATTAACCTTGTTTGGGTAGAATCGGTTGTTAAAATGTCTTTACATTGGTTCCAGACTACATTTCCAACATTAACTGTAAATCCTAGTTTATCTAAGTTAGTGGAATTTTTGTATAGTTTTTTAATTTTCGCTATCATTTTTTTACTACCAAAGATAGTAAAATTATTGATTTTAAGTACGAATTTATTTTTTTTCTGTGGTTTTTTATTTTGAATTACGAAAGTAATTGTTTCTTGTTTCGTTTCAATATATTTGTCATCACAATTTTCTATATTTAAAATGGTATAATTTTCATTAATAAAGTTTCTAGTGTTGTCATAGTACAAGCAGTTCGTAAAACTTTTGGGCAATACAAAGGATAAAATTCCGTCTTCAGCAAGCAAAGAGAGCGACTTAATAATAAAGATGATAAATATATTTGGTCGTCCTGTGTAGTAGTCATTGTAGATAGAAGGTACATCTTTCTTTTTTAAGACGAAGTAGGGCGGGTTACCAATAATTAAATTAAATTTATCGTCTATATTGCGTGTAATAAAATCATCATTATATATTTGAATGTGTTCTGGGGATTGATTCTGGAGAGAATCGTAAATAGTAGTATTTTTCTCTACAGCCACAATTGATGATTCTGGTAGTTGGCTAGATAAGGCATTTAGAAATTCACCAGTTCCACATGATGGTTCGAGAATTCTTTCAAAGTTCATATTTAATTTTTTAAGATAGCGAATATTTTTAATAACGGTAGAGGGTGGTGTGAAATAAATACCATTATCTTTTTTTTCTTTTTTGGTTAGTTGTTTGGTTATGTCTTTTGATAGTTGCGAGTATGTAGTCATTGTGAATAATTTGATTGATTGAATATAGTAAAATTATCTTAATTCAATTTTATTATATATTATTTTTTTTGATGTTTTTGCTAGCAAAAATATTCAAAAAAATAAGCAGAATCACAGCATAATAGTAGTTGTTGGGTTAGGATAAAAGAGAATATTATTAAAAAAATTGAAAAGTTTTTTCTGTATTTTGTGAAAGGTATCAAGCAAATAAAGTAAAATAATTCTAAAAGAAAAAAAGAAAAACAAGTATGTCTTTACAACTGACAATGACAGCAGCAGTAGAGCGCGGGATGCGTCTAGCTAGTATCGAGTTCGCTATTGATGTGATCTGTTCGCTGGAGAAGGAAGGGGTGTTGACGTGTAGCAAAGAAGAAGCGATGAAGCTTTTCGATTTCGATGGTGTTTCGGTAGTGTCGAGCCGTTCAAAAGCGTCGAAAAAGCGGGAAAAGGCTAAGAACCGTAGTGCTGCTGCGGAGCAGCCAAAGGGACCGAAACTGACACCAAAACCAAGTATGGTACTTCCATTCTGTGGCGCAATAGTGAATGACTGGTGCGCTGGTGTGAAGTTCAACCATGGTCTTCATACCCAGTGTACTCAAGGTCGCGGTAAAGGCGATAGGTACTGCAAAACCTGCCGCAAACACGCAGACAACAGTGCCACGGGTAAACCACCATACGGAGACATCGAAGACCGCGCTAACTACGGCGTAGACTATCGTGATCCTAAGGGGAAAATGACCGTCCCATACGCCAACGTAGCTGCCAAACTGAATATCAACCTTGAAGCAGCCCACGCCGCCGCAACCACCTTGTCATGGACGATTCCAGCGGAACAGTTGGTGAAACGGGTAGCGAAACGAGGTCGTCCCTCTAAGAGTGCCGCAGTATCTGATACTGATTCAGAGTCAGATGTGACCGCCCCTAGCGCGAATAAAAAACGTGGTCGCCCTTCTAAGGTTAAAGTAGTAAAGAGCCAAAGTCAAGACGATCAAATCGCACAGTTGGTCGCTGAAGCTTACGCTGAGACAGCTACCACTGCCGTTGAGACAACTGCCGCTCCAAAGGTCGCGAAAATGGTGGTGAAAAAGGTGAAAAAGCCAAAAATGACCGTTGAGGAGAAAGCCGCTGCTAAGCTCGCAAAGGAGCAGGAGAAAGAGCAGGCAAAATTGGCTAAAAAGGAAGCTGCCGAGAAGGTAAAAGCAGAGAAGAAAGCCGCGAAAGAAGCCGCGAAAGAGCAGGCAAAATTGGCTAAAAAGGAAGCTGCCGAGAAAGTAAAAGCAGAGAAGAAAGCCGCAAAGGAAGCCGAAAAAGCCTTGAAGGAAGCCGCTAAATTGGCTAAAAAGGAAGCCGCTGAGAAGTTGAAGGCAGATAAGTTGGCTGCTAAAAAGCTCGAGAAGGAGGAGAAGTTGGCAGCAAAACTGTTGGCTAAGGCTGATAAGCTAGCTAAGGCTAAGGCTAAAGCAGCGGAGAAGAAAGCAGCGAAAAAGTCAAAAACGGCACAGTTGAAGGTGCCAGTTGCGGAAGTGAAAGCGGTTGTTGAGGAAGTAGTGGAAGAGGCAGAAGCGGATCTATTTCTGGGAAGCGATGATGTTGCCGCGGTCGCACAAGAGAGTGTTATGCCTAATAGTGATGAATTGGATTTTGAAGAGATCGATGATGCGGCAGACAGCAGTGATGACGAAGATGAAGGCCTCGAACTCAGCGAAACCATGACCGTAGCAGGCGTAGAATACTTCTTCACAGAACAAGACGGACAAACCATCCTCTTCACCAAAGCCGGCGAACCAGTAGGTATCTACGACGCAGACACTGACACCGTTCAAGAATGCGATTTCGACGACGAGTAAATGTACATAATAACCACTAAGTAGCGATGGGTCATAATAGAAGCTACACAATAACCAGTGTTCAAGGTATAACTATCTAAAATACTAACTAAAAAACCAAAAAAACAAAAAAGAACAAAAAAACCCCTCTCCCCCTCCCTATTTTTTATTACCCGTTTCCTGGTATGCTACCGGTTTCTGGTTTACTATTATATACTATGACCTAGATGATACAGTAGTATATAATTAAATCTTGATTCAAATATAAGCATAATGCTAGATTGTGGTCTGTCATGGCTAGATTACACCGTGTCGCTGCTAGATTGTGGTCTGTCTCGGCTAGATGACACAGTGTCACGGCTAGATTACACAGTGTCACGGCTAGATTACACAGTGTCACGGCTAGATGGTAGTCTATCAAGTATAAGTATTTAAAAAGTATTGATTGTTTAGTAGGTAAATGTATGTACCTTTGCTAATAGTTGGATGTTCATGTTGTATAGTATATGGATTAGGTATGTTGATTCGTGATATGTTCAATATATGATGTATTTTTTTTGCCTTTTTCTTTTGTGTCGTGGAGAGAAGGTGTATAATTAAATGTTGATTCAATCATAATCACAAGTGAGAGGTGTGGTATATAGGGGTTATTTTAATACTGGTTTCCTGGAATGCTACCGGTTTCTGGGTTAGTATTAAAAGGCTAGTTTGGCGTGTATCATAAGCGCGTGTTGTGGTGTGCTATTTTTGGTTAAGGGGCTAGATTGGCGTGTGATAGGGCGCGGGTTGGAGTGTAACGGCTAGTTTCGCGTGTAGCATTATCTTTAGTATATGTATAATGAGTGGATTGGTTCCAATGTCAGAAAAGAAAATGAAGGAAAGAGCAAAACAAAAAAGAGAAATGCTACGGCTACAACAGGAAGCGCTAAGACAAGCTGTAGAAAAAGCCAAAAAGAAGCAAGATGATTGGGTTATGGTTGAACACGCATCAGCTATCGATATGATAAAAGATGCTATGAAAAGAAAAAAAGGTGGTAAAAGAAAAACTCGCAAACATAAAAAAAAGCACCGTAGAAAAACCAAACGCAAACGCCGCGTTAAAAGACGGCGTAGAACAAGACGTAGATAATCATAAGGCTAGATTCGCCTGTATCATTATCTTTAGTATATATATATATAATGAGTGGAACGACAAAAATACTAAAATCGAATCCTTTTCAAATACATCCGTTGAATAAAAAACAGATAATGGATTTGGGCCTTCTTAACACAGAAGTTAGTTTGATAATAGCTAACCCAACGTACAATCGTGATAATGCGATTTGGGAAAAGAAACATGTTGCGCTACTAAAACCAAAAAAAAAAAGAAACGAACCAGGTAAAAAATATTTAGCAAGACGGGTGGAAGTTACAAAAGCAAAAGCAGAAAAAGAAGAGGCACCCGTCGATGAATTAATCTGGCCGGATGAACAACCTTTTAAATTAGGAAAATTCCAACTTCCCAAAGACTGGTTCGACCAGGATGAAAATGACAAACAAATCCAACAAACCAAAGGCAAATTAAGTCGATCTGGAAAAACATTGAGCAATTTTTATGGAGGTCCTCCTTTTCCAGCGTTGGTATACTTGACGTTGAGACAAGGAGAACAGGCATCGCCAGGAGAGACCAAATCAGCAGCACCACCACCAGTACCACCACCACGAGTACCACCACCACGAGTACCACCACCTGACTTTAGCACCATACCAGTACCGATAGTACCTGAAGTCCCGACAGGAGAGACCAAGCTCCAGCACCAACCAACAACAATGCACCATAGTACAGCGTACCACCACGCTCATAACCCTATTGAAATCTTCTCTGATGGCTTTCGAAAAGTACGCTTGGAACAAGAGAAAGAGCAAGCAGCATCTAAGATTCAAGCAATACAACGAGGCAATACAACGAGGAGGCAAAAAGCAAAGCAAGAAGCATTAGCATTGGCTGAAGAGAATGCACGGATTGAACAAGAACAACTTCGGCAACAACGCGTCGCACGCCAAGAACGTTCTGATGCTCGTTTTAAAGAAAAAAATCCAGCACCCAAAGATCCACGATACAGTGGTGGTAGAAAACGTCGAAGAAAAACTAAAAGAAAAAGCAAAAGAAAAACTCGCAAACATAAAAAAAAGCACCGTAGAAAAACCAAACGCAAACGCCGCGTTAAAAGACGGCGTAGAACAAGACGTAGATAATCATAAGGCTAGATTCGCCTGTATCATTATCTTTAGTATATATAATGGCAAAGACTAGAAGAAGAAGAAATGTTCACAGGCGCAGAACTAAAAAACATCGCCGCCGTCATAGAACCAAACGCCGCGTTAAAAGACGCAGAAAAACCACCCGCAAAAAACGAGGAAGAGGTATCGCTCCTAGCAAAATGGCAAAAGTTGGCGTCGCCGCTTTAGCCGCATCGACCGCGATGGGTCAAGGTATGGGACATGGTATTAGCCCTTCTAGGGGTACAGCAGCAGCTGTTAACCATTTTAAGACTGTTGCTTGTAGTGATTTTCACATTGGAGACATAGTGGAACACTCAGAAGATCACGGACAGCCCACAGATCATTATAGACCTGTTCTTCAAGCAGCTCTAGGAAAAAAAAAGAGTTGTAAAAGAAGGGGACAACCAATGAGAAAACTAAAACCTGAAAAGATTAAAAGGAACCCAAATGAATCTGGAAGACAGTTCAAGAAGAGAAAAAGAGAAGAAAAAAGAAAGGCAAAAGCAGCTGGCCGCCAAGCCGAAGAACAAGAGCGAATAGAAAGAGAGGTAATGGAAGAAATGGAGAGGGAGAGGGAAGAAGAATCAACTAATACAGGTAGCGGACAGCAACAAGAAAACACCGGGTACCTTGACCACTTGGAGCGCGTGGGAAAATACACCGCCGCCGGGTTGCTCGCGATGGAGGGCGTTAGGCGGCTGGGACGCCCAAGAGGGCGCGGACGTGGCCCTAGGTTTGCTCGTGAATTAACACCAGAAAGACGATAATAATTAAATCATTCTCATAATCTTTTCTGTTTTAATACGCATTGGATTTACCATAATACGATGTTCTACCATAGGTGTAATCTGTATTTTATTTCTTCTTTCTCTCCAGCGAGGCAAACAACATAAGTAAAAAATACAACTAATAAAACACATCAACACCAAAACCATCAGTATATATATGAAGGGTTCTGCTGTTAAATAATCATGCATTTACTAATACTAATTCTATATTATAAAGTAATTTTCATATACCTTATAATATATTTGCGTCACATACGCGTTTTTCAATAACCAAATTAGACTAAGTATTTAATATTTAAAAAATTGAAAATAAATAATATTACAACGTAAATAGCATAACAATAATAAATAATGGCCTCTCTAAATATCCAAGAGATTATCAACAAAGAAGTAGCGACTCGTGTGGCGAATGAACTAGAGTTGAGAAAAGAAGAGGCAACTAGTGATGCGCAAGAGTCACTTGAACAAATTAAAGAATTAAGCAATGAAAATAAAGAAACAGAAAATAGAATCGCTCTTCAACTTCAAGAATTAGAGCGAGATAGAGAAGCACAACTTCTGTTATTAGATAGAAAAGAAAAGTATCTGAGTGACTGTTCTGCGAACCTAGAAAATAGAGCTGAAGCAATTCAAAGGTCAGTAGTAGATTCAAGCGCAGAGAAGATGGTAACGATTAATATGGGAGGCATTGTATTTACCACACTAAAATCTACATTGACTAATATGAGCCCATTCTTTGCGAATATGTTCTCTGATAAATGGCGAGATGCGGGTTCTTCAGCAATCACAGACAAGGATGGGAATATATTTATTGATAGGGATGCGACTTATTTCCCAATGCTTTTAAATTGGGCGAGAGATGGATGCGACCCAGAGGCAATAAAAACTATAATTAAAATGGTTAGGACAAGTGCGAATAACAATAATAAATATGCGTATAGTATTTGTCCTAAAAAATATATATGTCAAAGTTTTCTAAAAACATTAGATTATCTTGGTATAGATTACCTGCCGGAATCACCAGATGAAGAAAATAAGGAAGATATTTTAACTGTAGGTCAAAACGTAAAACTATATTGGCGTGGGGATCGTCGTGTGTTCGAAGGGTGGGTCATCAAAAGGTCAATCAAAGGTAGAGGTGGTCATAATCTACATACCCTTCTAAAAGGATGTGGAGTATCAGATACTACACCGAAATCAACAGAGGTGTTCATTGATATACTATATTCAGACGGAGATGTATGGAGATATAATGAAAGGAAGTTGAAGAAGGAATTTGGTCCTTTTGCTAGACAAAAGACAACTACACATATCAAATATTGGCATTATGGAGTGGATTATGGGGCAAGAAAAATGAAGGGGAGAAAAACAAGTGTAGAAGCTATGGACAGTTCAGATGATGAAGAAGCAAATTAATTAGAGCAAGGTAGGTCTATAATAGCAAATTGACCCCATTCGTCTTCATCTGCGTCATAGTTCATATTAATTTCATATGTATTTTCTTCAAATTTTTTAATTATATCTTGTTGGTAGCACCATTTATAGTACCATGTATTTACAGAGGCTAGAAAAGTAAATAGGCTTGTAACTGCTGCTAATGTTGTTGTGATACTCAATTGTTGCATAATAACGGATAATAATGATTATCCTAATAATTAATTAAATTCAATTTTAACTATTATATATAGAATGCCAGTGAAAGTTTTGGGGAAAGATTTACCCATGGGTAAATACAATTTTGTAAGGTATATGACTTTAAATGGAGAGAAGGTAAAAAAAAGCTCATATAATATTGAAAAGACAAAAGATGGTTATGTTTTATTTAATAGCGATTTAAATATAGATGATGAAATACGAAGAATTGAATTGCGTAAGAAGGGCGGTTTGGCTTTGATGTGGAGCACAAAGTCTCGTCTGGGATTATTATATACAATTGAGAATTATGTAGAAGATTAATCATAAAGATATAAAAGTTAATTTTTATGATTAATTAAATGAATGACAATAGTGGAACATGGTCTGGTATTTTAATAAATGCTTTATTTGCGGGAGTTGGTGCGGCTTCGGCAAATATACTTGCGAATATGAGTTGGCGTGATAACTATGGTAGATTGGATTGGAGAGACCTGGCGTTTTTAACATCTGTGGGCGCTACACTTAGTGTACGATATGCTAAGACAGGGAAAGGATTAAATATATATTAATAAGATAATTGATATTGATTAAAATCATCACATACACATTCGCCACGATAACCAACTAAATATTTTCCGCGTCTTCCATCGGCACACATACAGCTATCAGGTGCGCCGCCTTCTGGAGTTTGTACGCAAAATTCGCGCGAGTATCCTTGAGCTCTACAAGCTTGATAAGTAGGAATAAAGAAATCGGTAGTCAATGTTGAACCACCGAGGAATCCTTCTTTACTTTTTGTAGATTTCATTGCTCCTTTTAATCCATAAATAATAGCTAAAGCAATTAAAAACATTCCAACGCATGTAAAAATCTGATTCATATAAACTAAACTAATATTTTATTCATATTTACAATCCAAACTATTTTCTAAACGAGCAGGTAAAATACTTTTAATTTCTTCATAAACAATGGTCTCATTCTTCAACAATTCTTGTGCCATCTTAACTACATGTTTTTTGTGTTTTTTCAAAACAGAAAAAGTAAATTCGTCTATAATTTCAACCATAACTTTACATTCAGAAAAAACAGAGTTAGCAATATTCTCTCCAATAACACCCATATATTCAGGATTAAGTGGTCCAATTTCTTTGCTCATGCCCCAACTCGTATTATATAATTTAATATAATTTGAAACCTTTTCAATATCATCTGCTGCTCCTGTAGAAACATCACCATACATAAGTCGCTCTGCCATTCTTCCACCAAGCAAAACACTAATGCGTGCTAGAATAGCTTTTCTAGTAAATAATTTCTTATTAATAGGTTTGGGTTGTGAGAATCCCAAAGCAGACTGTCCACGTGGGATAATACTGACTTTAACGGGAGGTTCGCTATCTTTTAAGATGTATCCCATAAATGCGTGTCCTGCTTCATGATAAGAGACTCTTTCTTTTTCTTCATCCGTCATCATACGCTCACGTTTTTCACGACCAATCATTACTTCGTCAATCGCTATTTGTATATCTTCTTCGGTAATCTCCAAATCTTCTTGACCACGTTGAATAGCATTAATTTTAGCTTGATTTGATATGTTAGCTATGTCAGCTCCAGTCATTCCAGCAGTTCTTTCGGATAAAGTAGCATAAGATAATCCAGTGGGTAATTCAATATCTTCCAAATATAATTTAAACATGGTTTTCCGCTCTGAAAAATTGGGAGGGTCAAAGTAAATTTTCTTATCAAAACGACCAGAGCGTAATAAAGCAGGATCTAAATGTTTAATTAGATTGGTAGCAGCAAAAACTAATATATTATCACTAGGTTCAAAACCATCCATTTCAACCAACAGTTGATTTAATGTAGAAGCTCTTTCAGAATTTCTTTCCATATTTCTCTTACTACCAACCGCATCTAATTCATCAATAAAAATAATACATTTCTTTTCTTTTTTTGCTTTACTAAATAAATCTCGTACGCGACGAGCACCAACACCTACATACATTTCAACAAACGAACTACCTGCTTCACTTATGATAGGAATATCCAATGTTTGTGCCATTTTTTTAACAAGCAATGTTTTACCTGTACCAGGTGGGCCAGCTAGTAGAATTCCTTTAGGTAATTTAACTTCCCAATCAGAATATTTCTTTTTGTTATTAATAAAATCCATATAATATTTAATCTCTTCTTTAACACCTTCTAGACCCACAACTTCATCTAGTGGAGTAAAACCAGGTTTATTTTTAGCACTTTCTCTCCATTTCTTAACATGTCTTGTAATTTTTCCAAAGGAATTATTAGAATGTTTCTCAATCATCTTAACAATTATCCAAAATAAAAATATATAAACTAAAATGTTGTTTTCCGCTTTAGGCGGTGGGGGTGCCGGAGCAGGAGCAGTTGTGTTACCAAAAAATCCAAACATATTTACTATAGTAATCAAATACTGCGTTAAATGGTTTTCCTTAATTAATTTTCTAATTAAATTATATAATGAGTGTAGAAATGCAAAACATGAAGGCAGCACCAGCACCAGTAGCAGCACCAGTAGCAGCACCAGCGGGATTATCGCAGGCTGATCAAGCGGCATTACAGCCACTGGAAGATGAAATAACTTTATTGGGTGTGAGTCGTCACACCTTAGACACATTAAGAAATCAGCATTCCAGAAAATACGGCGGCAGACTGGCCGACTCGCACTTTCGACGAGGAACAGCGCGTCATCATAAAAAGCTAGCCAAGGACCTGCGCACTAGCAATCGCTTCACCCACGTCATCAAGGGCAATGTTCCACTTAAAGAGATCGCCTTAGCACACGAGACTATGGCTCAGAGAATAGCAGATACCAAAGCAGCTCATACAGCCCTCATAAAGTCGAGTATGGGGAAATTAGCATGGAAAGATGGATCAACGGGAAAAAAAAACAGAAAATATAAAACTCCTTCTGGGGTGCCACAAAGGCTGGGGAACTATCATGGAAAATCAGTTACAGAAGATGGAACACCAAAAACTTTTGGAAGAGGAGGAAGAAAAACCCGCAAAGGAGGAAGAAAAAGTCGTAAGGGAGGAAGAAAAACCCGCAAACACAGACGCAAACACAGACGTAAACACAAAACTAAAAAGAGAAAACATCACAGACGTAAACATAAAAGAAAAACTCGTCGTCGTTAATTATCATAACTATCAATTATGTTTTACTATAAAAATATAATTGACTACAAAACTACTATTTTAAAAAATTGAAATAGAATTGTTTACAATAGGTATATGTATTCCCCAACAACCCTCACTTTATACCTAAGTAATCAAACATGTCCGTTCAACCCATTAACAAGAAACTTTCGTGTATCGGTGCTGTAAAGCGTCGTCGTGGAAAAGGTGTTCGCCCAGCAGTACCCTCCACAGCTATTGTAAGATCTTGCCGTGATCGCAGTGGTTCTATGAGCAGTTATGGAGCAACTTCTGGTGCGGCACTATATGAGTCAATCGAAGGCCACAAGAAAAATTCAAAAGACAACAATACTCGTGTTATTTACTCGTTAACAACGTTTGATACAGAAGCCCAAATCCATTATGACAGCGTGGATATTCACTCTGTAACTATGTCACAGACAGAGGCCGATGAAATTGTACGACCTCAAAATATGACCAGGCTTTTCGCAACAGCAATCGAAGAGATTGCTAAGCTACGTCGTAGCGTAAAGGAGGCTAAGGCAGCAAATCCAAATGAGAAGGTGGTGGGTGTATTTGAACTCCACACAGACGGAATGGATAATCAATCAGGCGCATTGACTTCTAGAGACCTGAATGCTGCTGTCACAGCAGCACGTAATGAGGGAATTACGTGTATTTTCGCGGGAGCCAACCAGGATGCCGTAACAGTTGGAGAACAGTATGGTTTTGACCGTGATCTATCTCTGACAACAGACAGTACACCCCAAAATGCTTCAATGGGTCTCCGCATGGCCTCGCAGGCAGTAGAGCGTGCTGTATCGGGAGCTCCACCACAGTTCACACAAGCAATGCGACAGAGCAGCGCCCCTGCTTACACCAGAAGCAGATCTCAATCTCCATTACAAGGACCACACAGTCCTTCCTCTACAGCAGCAGCAACTGCTCTTCTAGCTTTGGCGCCTTCGGTGACTCCAGTCCCAGCATTGAATCTTCGTCAATCGGCAATTCCACCCTATCCTCATATTCCACCTGCGGCACTTCTTGCTTTGGGTTATGCTCAAGCACCAGTACGAAGGAGTCTTCGTACTCCAGCGGTCCCACCGGGTCGTCTTGTCCGCCAAACAAACAATCAAGCTTTCGTGTAATTTGCCAAAATGCGAATATTCTGTCGTAATATTTTATAAAACTAATTTATCAATGAAATTAAAAATTTTAACCTGGAATTTAAATTTTTTTTATGATAATTGGTATGATCGAATAAAATCAATAAACAAAGTATTAGAAAAAGAGATAGAAAACAATGATATAATTGTCTTACAGGAAGCAACAATTCCGTTACTTAAAAGCATCGATACAATTTTTGGTTGTTTAAAATCTCCGTTAATTTCTTATACGCCTCATTATACTTTTTCGGATGAAATCAAAACAGTTTTTGACAAGATTACAACACATTTCCCCAAAAAAAAACAACAACTAACATATGTGTTAAAATTTATTATGGATAAGATTTTTGGCGTTGTTAGTTGGGCTTTTTATAATTTTGGTAGTAGTTTTCAATATCTTTATTTTCAATATCCTTTAGTGTGGGGTTGTTTATTTATGACATTATTACCATTAATTTTTGTGTGCGGATATTGTTTTCTGGGAATGATGTGTGTGGTAAATAAAAATAAAATTAAAACAGTTGTAAAATCCAAATTTGTCGGTAGACCATTTCAATACTGTCAATTCAAATTTAATAATAAACGCATTCTATTATGTAATATTCATTTAAACGAAGCGTGTGATACAAAAGGTTTTATAGAATTAAAGAAAATAATTACATTTACAAAAGAAATACCTCATGATATTTTAATTCTGGCCGGTGATTTTAATTCATCACCGACATCAAATGTTTATAAATATTTAACAAAGAATGGTTTTAAAAGTGCTATAAAAGAAAAACATGAAAAAGACATTAAAACATGGCCTGCTATTAACCCCAAGACTTGTATAGATTATATTTGGATTAAAGGTAAAGATGTAAAAATTTGTAGTGCTAATATTTTTGGGAATGCTTTAAATACAGACCATAAAGGAGTGAAATGTTGTTTAGATATAATAGATAATAAATAAATTGAAAAAAGAAATGTAAAACTTAAAATATATTATATACAAATACTATGTGTTCATTAGCAAGTGGAACTCAAACAGAGCCAGCAGAAAAACAATGTGCGATTTGTTATACAGATTTAGATTTAAAAAATACTGTTATCACACCGTGTAATCACGCGTATTGTAATGGTTGTTTCTTCAAATGGCTTAGTAGAAAAGAAACATGTGCTTTGTGTAGAGCATCATTACTATCAAATGATTTGGTGGAGGAGCGTTTGGAGGAATTACAAGATGTTCAAGGTGAATTAATGGAAAGCTATCATGCGCATCGAGTGATTAAAAGAGATTTAAAGAGAAAAAGAAAGCAAATGATACATCTGTCGGATGATGTTAATTCTCTAATGGCTCGACAAGCAAGAATGAGATTGCTTTTAGATAGAACCAAATTGGCTTGTGAAGAAACAGTAAAACGAAATAATGTAGTACAGGAAGCACTTAAGCACCAGCGAAAAGCTTTAAAAATGTTAAAAAATTATAAAAAGGAGTGGGAGGAACTTCATACACCTTTGGTTGAAGAAAAACAGGAAACATCTGCTATTGAAGAGAAAGTGGCAGCGGAGGATGACTATGATGTTAATGATATAGAAATAACAGTTGAAGAGTTATCTAGGATTGAAAGACGTCGTGCCCACAGATGGTTATCTAGATCTCGTAGATTAGATATGATGAGACATTCAATAGGTATAGAGGAAGAGAGTGCTGAGGAAGAAGCCGTAGTAGAGGCTGAAACAGAAGAAGATAATAATACGGAAGAGGAAGAGGAAGAGGAAGATGTTGCGGAGGTTACGACAGAAGAAACAGAGGCTCATGAATATGATACAGGAGATGAATATGAAATAAGAGTTACAGGTACAAATATTGCTAGTGAATTAACAACGCCACCACAGCGTAGAATTTTGAGAATTCCAAGAGCACCTATACAAGGACCATCACAATCAATGTTTATATTTGGAGAGAATAGAGATAGTCCAGATACAATTACGCATTCGGTATCAAGTCCTTTTGAAATGCCAACAATGTTTGATAATTCAACATCAACAATTCCTTTAGATCATAGAGCAATGAGACAACTATTTAACTCAACACCAGAAACAAGAACAGAAGTGGTAGAAGAAATTTTCGAATAATTAAAATTCACTCAATTTTCCAATTAAATAAAAAATTGACAGACGTGATTTCTAAAACTTATTTTTCTAAAACTAAGACGATGATGTAGAGTGTTTTTTGACCAAAACAGCTTAAAGAGATGGCGACAATGTATATCGTGAAGGGGACAGCTCCTTAGGTGCCCAAATATCATAACAAATTTAATGAGAACAGCCAGCAAACTCTTCAATCATAATTATCTAATGAAAAGTTCTCAGTACGCTCATATAGCTCTGGTAGCTCAGTTGGTCAGAGCGTTCGACTGTTAATCGAGATGTCGGCGGTTCGATCCCGTCCCGGAGCGTTTGGCAAGTGGCCGTAAAACACAAAATGGTTTCACACAGCAACATCTTTTCTTCCTACTATAAAGGCGTGGTCGCGGGTTCGATCCCCGCCCAATGGCAATGTCATTGGTAGCTCAGTGGTAGAGCGCGTTAGAACCCAATGAAACCAGTACATTACCATAAAGCCGATTTAGCTCAGTCGGTAGAGCGCGCGCCTTTTAAGCGCGTGGTCGTGGGTTCGATCCCCACAATCGGCAATTGTCATTTAGTAAATTTTTACTATTTTTTTATTTAATTTTAAAAAAATTGAAATGGTTATTAATATATAGGAATGAAACACAATCCAAACACAGAAGACATGGCTACCAACTCAAGACAGCAAAACACCACCACTAACTCCCAACTCATGAAGACCTTGATGGAGGGTCTTGGCGAGAATCAATGGGGATACGGCTTCAGGAGAATTTCAGTGACAGTAAATCCGGATGTAGGATTTCACCACCAGATCCCATACACTTTTACCAGTCTAGGTTATAAAGATGAGGAGGGGAAATGGTTTGTGGGGCTTAGAATGAATGTAGACCAAGTTAGTCCTCTTAAGCTCCGTCCTATGAATATGAATACAGAACTCAAGATCGCATGGGCAGATATGATGAGTGAATTCGCTAGAGAGTATGTCATGAACAATAAGCAATAAGCAATAAGCAATAAACAAAGAAATTAAAAAAATAAATTATAAAATTACCTCCCATATAGTCTAATCGGTAAGGATACTGAGCTTTCACCTCGGAGATTCGGGTTCAATCCCCGATATGGGAACATACAACGGTCCTGAATAAGACCTAAAAATGTTCTAAAAACAAACAAATAAGCGGCGTGGCGCAGAGGTTAGCGTGCTCGGCTCATAACCGGGAGGTCAGTGGTTCGAACCCACTCGCCGCTAACATTAATACTATAAAATTAAACCTGCCTATTTCCCGTAGTATGGCCGATCGGGGAGGGTTCAAGATCCTCTGGGCGAAAGCCCCGCGTCAGTTCAAATCTGACAGTAGGCATATTTTTAAAAAATATTAAAACAGTTGATTTGGCCGAGTGGTCTAAGGCGACAGGTTTAGGCCCTGTTATGTTCGCATGCGCGGGTTCAAATCCCGCAGTCAACATTTTTTTCTATTGATTTATTAATGGGATTCAAACCTTTAATAAATTTCCGCGGAACTACTATAGCTCGAGCCTTTCTATTAAATGCGATCCTTATCGGCATAACAACAGCATTAACTATTGAAGTACGACGAACTGTTAACGAAAGTCGTTACACAAAAGATTTTCCTGATGTACCCCATAAAGTATTAGCAACTGCCGTAGCTTCCACAATAATAGGTTTAACAGCATATACACTACTACGATTCATATTTGGTGCTGGCGGTGGAATGTTAGCCCCAAAAAAACCTTATCCAGGCTTCTTCTAATTTTCATTATTTAATATCAAATACTTATATAATGAAAATTAAACCAATAGAATTTATAGTGACAGCGGTTCTTTTATTAGCAATCGATGCTATTTATCTTAAATTTATAGGAGGTCCTTTCTATAGTTTAGCCGTTAAAAAAATACAAGGTAGCGAAATAAAATTTAGAATGTATTCAGCATTTATCGTATATATAATATTAATTACTGGATTATATTACTTTGTGATAGGTCCAAACAAAACAGCAAAAGAAGGTGCTTTTTTCGGATTAGCCATATACGGTGTCTTTGATTTCACAAATCACGCTATTCTTGATAATTACTCACTCCCTCTAGCAATTATGGATACGGTATGGGGAAGCATATTATGTGGTACAACTACCCTGTTGATTAATAAAGTCTTTTAAATGTATATACATGGAATCAAAACAAACAAACTCGAGGCTCACAACAGCACAACAAATGTTTATGAAGAATATATTACTCCCAAAAAAACAACTATCTAAAGATGAAGAATTAATGAAAAAAGAAACATTACGACAATTAACAAAAAATAAAGAAAGGAATGTTTCAAATATAATTCAGGGTGAGAATATAGCAGAATATAAAGAATATCTTCAAACCAGATGTAATAAATTATGTTTGTTTAAAACGAGACCAGATATCGAACCATATTATAGAACAAACCTAAATGTTAAAGCATATATTAATAAGAACTGCGATGAGTGTACAAAAACATTAAACGACTTTAACAGAGCATTAGATACAATAATAGAACGAATATTACCAGGTACAGATCCAAGTAGTCCAACAGCAAATTTTAATATGATTTTGATTTTAATCGAAAATGGAACCGCTATATTTAATGCTTTACCAATGAAATTTAGAAAAGAACTAATAAAATTCAAACCTTTAGACGGAGGTGACATAAAAACAAATGAATATTCTTTATTAAACAGACTAGAAATAAATGTAAAAAGATTCATTGAACGCAATGAATCAACGCGGCGACACGCAAATTTATTGCGTAGAACCCGTCACGGAGGAAGAAAAACAAAAAGGAAAAAAAGAAGAAGAAAAAAGAAAAAGCGAAAAAGAAAAACAAAAAGGAAAAAAAGATATAAACACTAAACCATACTATTAAGTGGTGAGACGGTGGTAGCGCATCCTTGGTCTAGTTGGTCATGACGTCGCCTTTACACGGCGAAGGTCGCGCGTTCGATTCGCGCAGGATGTATTTAAAAGAAACATTATTATATAGACATTTATATAATAATGGCAGCAATGATGTCACAACAAGCACAATCATCAGGACAAAAAGCTTCTTCTGAAAGTTCAGAAAGTCATGTAGGTTATCCTATAGAAGAACTTCTTAATTGTGAAAATAAACCAGCAAAAACAGATACAGCTTTTTTTACATATGGAAGATTTCAACCAGGTCATATAGGACATAAAATAATGATTGATCAGTTATTAAGACAGGCTTTACAACATAATACAACAACAGGTACAAAAATAACACCAGAAAAAACCAATGTATATGTTTTTGTCTCTCCAAGTGGCGGACCAAAAGAAAAAGACAAAAAGAAAAATCCTTTATCACCTAACCAAAAAGTAGATTTACTACAGAAACAATACGCAGGATATCCAATACATTTTATTAATATGGGAGCTCCATTACCAAAAGACTACAAAACCGACCCCTTCGGTGCGTTGGAATTATTAAAAAAATGCTATTCAAATAAAATGATACTAGTAGGTGAAGATAGAGTTAAGATGGCACAGCTGATGATAGAATATGGTCTAACCCGTTATGAATTTGCAGAACGCTCAAAAGATGCCATGTCAGCTACACAATTAAGACAAGCAGCAGTAGATAATAATGATGATGTGTTTAATCATGGTATTCAATTTGGCGCAGTAACACCAGAGCACTCCGCTCTCATTAAAAGAATTATTCGTGCTGAATATGGTCTTCAAGGCGGTAAGAGAAGAAAACGCACCCGCAGACGTTGGCGCAAGCCAAGAAGACGCAAAACAAGACGCAAAACAAGACGCAAAACAAGACGCAAAACAAGACGCAAAACAAGACGCAAAACAAGACGCAAAACAAGACGCAAAACAAGACGCAAAAACAAGCGCAAAAGAAAACGAAGAAAAACAAAAAAAAGAATGTGTAGATTCCGTTAATAAATTGAATAAGATTAATAATTAATTAAATATTATTAAGCTTAATTATCCACTATCCCAATCATGGCATTTAAACAAGACCTCTCCTGTTTTAGCTTTACTTGTAGCGCACAATCAGAAGAACTAACTAATAGATTAAAACATAGCAATAAAATTCTACTTCCACCTAGCGTATTGTATGCACTTAATGAACAAAACCAACTCGAAAATGGTGACATTATGTTCTTTAAAGTCACAAATAAAGAATTAAATTTTGGACAAGTATGCGGTGTTCATGAATTTTCAGCTCCACCTGCCATTTGCCATGTTCCATATCACGTAATGGATAATTTGGCCATCACGGAGGGGTCACAGGTTCAAATAGAAAAGGTTTGTCCTGTCAAAGGAACATATATAAAACTGCGTCCTCATGAAACAGCATTTATTAATCTCTCCAATCCAAAGGCTGTACTAGAGAAAATTATGAGTAAAGATTATCCAGTGGTGACTGAAGGTCAAACCATAGAAATATTCTATGAAGAATTGAAAAAAACCTTTCGAATTGATATCGTAAAAGCAGAACCAGCTGAGATTATAAGTATTATTAATACAGACATCAATGTTGATTTCGATACACCTTGCGATTATGTTGAACCAAAAAAACCATCACCACCTCCGCCGCCCCGTTTGCTTTCACCTGGAATGGGAGAAAATAAAATCATAAGTCGTCAAACACAATTGGAAAGTATGCGCAGTCCAACTTCAAAACAATTTGTTCCCTTTTCAGGACACGGGCGACGACTAGGAGACAAGTAACTCCAAAAACAGCACTAAAAAAAAAGCACTAGCATAACATTAAAAATTGGTAATTTTTATAAAATATTTTTGTTTGTTTTTTAAATTTTTTATTTTTTATTTTTTATAGTATTTGTAGTCTAATAATTTTCAGTCCAAGTTTCCCCTTTATAGTTATTGTAGTGAGTAAAATTTCCGGCTTTTCCGTCGTAGTTTTCTCTAAGCCCGCCCCAGAATGACTGGCCATTTTGTGAGCCACCGTAGACTGTTACTCCCCATTTTTTCGCAGCTCGCCAGTTAAATTTGAGCCCTCCTACTGATTTGTATTTCCCTATGTATTGTTTAGGTACCCCTTTCGCTATGAGTTTCTGTTTTTCCGATTCTGTGAAGACTTCTAGTTCATCTACTGGTCCTACCATTCGTTGTGTAGTAAAACCATTATCTAGGCCTACGCATGGTACTCTTCCAGTAGTGTAGCAGAGGAAAATTTTCTTTTCTCGTATCTTTTCCTTAGCTTTTTCCAAAATATCTTCTTTTTTTTCCTCGTAGAGCACCGTTGCCTGTTGTGCTTGTTCTGTGTATTTACTTTTCTCATTTTCCGGAAGATTAGCCCAGCGGTGGCGCATGTCTTGGCAGTAGAGATGGTATGCGTTTAATGGTTTTGATAGGGCTTTTATTTCAGCCTTAGTACTATCATTGTGTGTTTTAATTTCTTGTGTTGTAAATGTAGCCATGTTGTATTGTTTTTTATATTAATCTATAATTTATAGAAAAAAAGTTTCAATTTTTTTTTAAAAAATTTGATCAAATTAAAAATACTCACCACCTCTATCTCCGTTTTAATTGCATTGGCTTTACGATTATTGTATTTTCTACTCTCAACGCTTGGGCTTGCTATCGCCTTGCCATCGTATATTGAGCCATTATATACCAATTCTACTACGTTGTAAAATATAATGGAGGATGAACCCTCATCCCCAAAGAGTAATCATAAAGAGGAATTGAACCTCTATAAAGCACCCATGCTATGATTGATTGCGCATCGCCTATTCTCCATTGGAAAAGTCTTACGACGTCTCATCTTCAGACCAGTCAGACCGGTACTCATATTCTCCATCACTATTATATCTCCAATAGGTCGGGTCCTTCTTATCACAATACTTACATGCACAAGTGATGGGACATGAGCCTTCTTCATCAGACTCTTCATCCGATAGCCCTAAGATAGCATCCTCAGCTTCGTCGAAATGGCGCAAAGAAGTAGGCGTTCTCTCTAGTTCTTCCCTAGTCATAGTACCGCTAGCAATCTTCTCGTCGAATATTTGCTGTGCTGTTTTGGTAGCAGCTCTCCTTGAAACGCGAGAGGAGCGCCGGTGTTGTGGGGTAAGTAACATTGTTTTATTTGTATTAAATTTGTATTTATAATCTTATTGAGTTTAATGACAAAAATAATAAATAAGAAAAATATTTTCAATTTTTTTAAAAACTAAATATATAATTAGTGATGTGTACTGGTATTTTCATTAAAACAAAAGATGGTAAATTTATTTTCGCGAGAACATTAGAATTTGGAGTATATTTAAAATGGAAACAATTTTGTAGTTTAAAGATTAAAGGCACAATAGGTCATTTTGATAATGTTAAAGAAGGATTTATGACAGATGGATTGAACAGTAATGGTCTTTTTGTAGGAACATTTTTCTTTCCACATAATGATAAGCAATATCCCACTGAGAGAGATCCAAATAAAATAAATTTAGAAACAGGTGATGTTAACCTTTATTTATTACAGAATTGTAAAAAAGTTGCGGATGTTATTACACTGGTGTCAAGACTAAACATACTAGAAACAAAATTACAAGACCAATTATTTAGTTTACATTGGTTAGTTTGTGATAAAAGTGGATTATGTATTGTTTTAGAAATGAAAAATAAAGAATTAATTATATACAGAAATCCATACAATGTCATAACTAACAGTCCTGCTTTTCCAGAACAAGCAAAAAACGTAAATAAATACAAGTTTCTCTCCAAATACAACAAACCAGATAGTATTTCTGAGGGAAGTGGAGCACTAGGTATGCCAGGAGACTCAACAAGTATGAGTAGATTTGTAAGAGCACATTTTTTCAGAAAAAATATGGTAGTACCAGAGAATTCAAAAATAGGAATGGAAGCAGCATTGCGAATCTTACATAATTTCGATATTCCTTATGGTTCTGTAGAAGATAAACAAACAGGTAAGAAAGAAGTAACGGAATATACGGTTGCTTATAGTTTAAACGATAATAAGGTTAAATATGCTCCGTATGGTTATGTGATTGATAAAAATAATGAATGGAAACAAAGTGATAATCCAGTTAAAAAATGTGTAGGTGACACAAAAGATATATTTTTTAGTTTAGTAACAGTAGTAGGTCTTATATTAATGTATAAGTTTAGATAACTTATCCAACCAATGCGCATTCAATCGTATTACCTTGCCAGTCAGCCCAAGGCGCAAGAGGTTTGTTTGCCATCTCCACAATGCCCCAAATATATAGAACGAGAATAGCAACACACCAAAGACAACTACCGCATTTACCCATACAAGCACAAAGGTCTTGTTGACTTTCATCTTGCGACATTCCACCAGCCATTACATAACAACAAGTTAAACAAAGAATTACAACCGGTCCAAACATAACAGCCATATATGCTCCAAATAAGTCCCAACGACCAATATTACCAAAGCCAGAGCCAAATATTCCAGTAAAAGGAACAGATTGTAATACCATGGGAGCTATAAAATCTTTACCATCTGGTTCGCATTTTTCAGTGACAGTATTCCATTTCCAACAGTCATTATGTTCGCACCCTCCAGTAGAATTTCTATAAGTTAAACATTTACCAGGACAAATACATTCACTACCATTTGTTCCAAAATTACAAGGAGTAGTAGTAGAAACAACGTTCAATTCCCGCCCGCCTCTCATCAAATGAGCAGAAGAAGCATAAACAAGGGTAATAAACAATAGAGCAGTAAGGTTAAATGTTTGAGTCATGATATAATTAAGATTATTTTCAATAATATTTTATTGAAAAGAATCAATTTTTATAATTGCTAATATTTTTGGTTAGACTAGAAGATAAACCTAATTTAATTAGATAATAATTTTACATCCTCTATAACTAATAACTCAATGAGTAAAGTATTACCTTTAATACTTACAAAATTGTTTAGTGTCGGGTTATTAGGGTCGTTAACAGTAACTTTAAATCGTATACCTAAACCAGTTGTTATATTATTATAACGAATAGCATTACGAAAGGTTTTCATAGTACGTTGTGTTCTAGTACCACCATTAAGCGTGTGGAAATGAATATTACTAGCAACTACTGTGGGAGATAATCCTGAACTTGGAATAGTGCCTGTAATAATATCAAAAGATAAGGATCCAAAAC